>Ga0100385_1000646_pt1 | contig 39378 bp, 30 predicted proteins | sample CryGeymeta201509_FD_81543 | JGI IMG/M metagenome (GOLD analysis project Ga0100385, IMG submission 81543) | Groundwater microbial communities from Crystal Geyser aquifers in Utah, USA - Crystal Geyser metaG 2015-09 | ecosystem: Environmental > Aquatic > Deep subsurface > Groundwater | place: USA... | reverse complement strand
TTTCACAAAGAATTCTGTAACTTTATCTCTAAGAATTTGAGTGTTTTTATACTATTAATATACTGAATATCAGTCATTAATACAAATTAAAAACACTCTTTTTATTATCTATTATTCACGTTATTTAAATAATTCCTAATAACTTCGTTTAAGATTGTATTTAACATATTAAAACGATTTGATGCTATTAGAAGTTAAACGAACAACTCCTTAACTTTGTCAAAATCCAAGCCTCCATAATTCCCGGAACTCATTAAAAGCAAGGCCTTATTATCAAAATTTTGTGAGAATAAAAATTGTTTAAAATCGTCTGGATTGGTGTAAATAATTAAATCGTCACGCTCAAAAGCGTTTGCTATTTGCACGTGAGTGACTTCTTTAAGTTTTTTAACTTCAACAGCATGAGGTGAGTAAAACACCACAGCTACATCGGCAGCATCTAAGGCTCCTTTGTATTCCTTTAAAAATACGGCATTTAAACTGCTATAGGTATGCAACTCTAAACAGGCCACCAAAGTTCTATGGGCATATTGTTCTTTAACGGCTTTGGTAGTAGCTTCTACTTTACTGGGCGAATGTGCAAAATCTTTGTAAGCAACACTTTTTGGACTTTCAGCTATTTTTTCGAGGCGTTTGCTAGCGCCTTTAAAGGTGGCAATAGCTTCGTAAAAATCATTTTCATCAAGGCCCATATGCTGGCAAATCCATTTGGCACCAGCTAGGTTGTTTAAATTGTGCTTGCCAAATACTTCAATAGGCAATGGTCCTTCAGAGGTATCTAATAAGGTTTGCCCATTTTCAACACTATATTCTGGTGTATGGTATGGAATTTTTCGAATGGTATTTTCACTAGCTTCTACCAACCTTTTTACTTCAGGGTCTTCTTCATTGTAATTGATGCTTCCACCGCTTACAATATAATCTACAAAAATGCGAAACTGTTCTACATAATTTTCATAGGTTGGAAACACGTTAATGTGGTCCCAGGCAATACCGCTAAGCAAAGCAATATTAGGCTTGTACAAATGAAATTTTGGTCGCCTATCAATGGGTGAACTTAAATATTCATCGCCTTCTAGCACCATAAAATCGTTGTTTTCGGTTAGTTTTACCATCACATCAAAACCTTCCAATTGTGCCCCTACCATATAATCCACATCTCGATTATGATAATGCATGACGTGTAAAATCATGGAGGTTATCGTGGTTTTTCCATGGCTTCCACCAATGACCACACGGGTTTTGTTTTTGGATTGTTCATACAAAAACTCTGGGTAGCTATATATTTTTAAGCCTAAATCTTGGGCTTTTAAAAGTTCTGGGTTATCGGCTTTGGCGTGCATTCCCAAGACGATGGCATCTAAATTTGAAGTGATTTTTTCTGGAAACCAACCATATAGCTCTGGCAAAAGTCCTTTGGCATTAAGTCTGGATTTTGAGGGCTCAAAAATCTCATCATCACTTCCTGTAACTTGGCATCCTTTATTGTGTAATGCCAAGGCTAAATTGTGCATGGCGCTACCGCCAATGGCTATAAAATGTACGTTCATTTAATGAGTATAAGGTTGTAAAGTTACAAAGTTTTAAAATTAAAAAACGCTTATTTGCAAAGTAGCTGTTGTAAACTGGGATTAGAACTGAAAACCGCAGATGGGTTTGCGTTAGGGATTGCAGTGGAAATACTCTTTGTAAGGAACGAGCAAAAAAGATTTCAACCCTTCGACTCCGCCCAGGATAGACTTCAATCCCGACCTCCCAGATATCTATCAGGATGGTAACGCCCAAATACTACATGCTAGTAATCTTTTCCTTTTGCTCCTTAAACGGTTTTATTTGGGGCATTTCGGCAATAGCCAATTCGATGTGTTTTAAAGCATCTGTTTTATTGTTTTTATGCATGTGAATTTGCGCTAAACGGTAATGTGCCCATGCCTTTGGCACACCATCTTCGGGAGAATGGTTTTTAAGATAAATTTGCAAACATTCTTCCCCTTTTAAAAGCTCGATATTATATTCTGCTGCTACTTTGCCAATTTGATAATGTAGCGCATTTCGGCAATGCTTTTTTTGCGCAACTTCTAAGATTTCAATTGCTTTTTCAGGCTCATTTTCGTTTTCGTACAGCTTGGTAAGTTTATCATAACACGTTAATGAACCACCTTCTGCTATGGCCATTTTATAATACTTTTCGGCTAAATTTGGTTGGTTGTCGTATTCATAAACATAGCCTTTTGCTAAATAGCCATCAACTTTTGAGAGGTTTTCTAATTCTTGTGCATATTGCAATGATTTTGATTTACTGCCTCCAAAAATTCCAGGCAGTTGCATGTAAAACTCAACCAAAGCCCAACGGGCTTCGATATGATTGGGGTCTAATTCGGCAGCCTTTTGAAAATGTTTTTTTACATCACCAATAAATCCAATAGCTTTAAACTTGTTTTCAAGCGCCTTCATGCCCATAGCACCTGCATATTTGTAGTGGTAATTGGCATGGTTTGGGTTTGTTTCAACAAGTTTTTTGTATTGATTAATGGCATCGTCCCATTTTTTTTGATAACCATAGGCATCTCCCAACAACTCAATAGCTTGCAAATTGTTAGGGTTTTGTTCTAAAAACTGGGCAACTAGGCCCTCTGCCTTTAAATATTGTTTATTTCCGAGAAGGCTTTCAACGGAATCAAGGCTGGATTGGCTAAAAGCCAAAACAGGAAAAAGAAGTAGGTAAAAAATCTTGTTCATAATATTGGGGTTAAAAAAGCAAAGTTAAACATTTATAATTGATTTAAAAAAGGCTAACTTCACTCAACCAACGAAAGCATTTACTCATTTATTGTTTTTTGGAATGGCTTTTGAATGAAACCTATGTGAATTTTATAATATGAAGACTTTTATCACTTTAATAATAATCATTTTTTTTGTTAATTTTTCGCAAGCCCAAACCCAAAATTATGATAATTTATGGAATGAAATTGAGCGGTTTGAGTTAGACGGCTTACCAAAATCGGCTTTAAAAATTCTTGAAGTCATTACGAAACAGGCAACAAAAAACAACAACAATGCACAACTCATAAAAACCATGCTATACAAAAGCAAGTTTGCCTTGGTTTTAGAAGAAAATGCTCAATTAAAAATCATTACCGATTTTAATAAACAAATCGAAATTAGCACCTTCCCAACAAAAAATATTTTAGAGAGTTTACTGGCCAATATGTATTGGCAATATTTTAATCAAAATAGATATCGCTTTTACAACAGAACCAAGACCTCTGAAAAAGTAACTACCGAAGATTTTAGAACCTGGGATTTACAAACAATTTTTGCTGAAATTCACTTGCATTTTCAAAACTCGTTACAAAACGGATTGATGCTTCAATTGGAGCCTTTGGAAACCTATGACGCCATTTTAAGTCTTCAAAAAAACTCTAAAATTTACCGACCAACCCTATTCGATTTTTTAAACCATGAAGCCTTAAACTTTTATAAAACCAACGAAACCAGCATCACTAAACCCGCTTATAAATTTGAAATTGATAATCCACAGTTTCTAGATGATAGTAACACGTTTGCAAATATGGTTTTAAGTTCTAAAGATTCCACATCTTTACAATTGCATGCTTTAAAAATTTATCAAGATTTAATTTGTTTTCATTTAGAAGATACAAACCCTTCCGCATTGGCAGATGTGAATATAGAACGTTTAAAATTTGTGAATCAACATGCGGCATTTAGCAACAAAGAAACCTTATTGTTAAAGGCTTTAAAAACGGAAGCCGATAAACTAAAAACTCACGACGTTTCGGGATTGTACACTTTTGAAATTGCTTCAATATATTACCAGCAAAGTCAACAATATCAACCAAAAACAAACGAAGATAACCGTTGGAAAGCCAAAGATGCCATGGCTAATTGCAATGTTGTGATTGAAACATTTCCTAAAAGTAAAGCTGCTGAAAAATGTGCCATTTTAAAAGAGCAAATACTTCAACAAACCTTACAAATAACCGCCGAAAACTTTTTACCCATTCAAAAACAGGCGCGTTTATTGGTCAGTTATAAAAATTTAGATTCACTACAATTTAAAATATTCAACCTTTCGCAAAAACAATTAGAACAATTCAATAAAGTTTACCAAAAAGAAGAGCAACTGGCATTTATTAAAAAACTAGCTGTTCAAAACCAATGGGAAAGCAAGCTTAAAAACGAGCATGATTATCAAAATCATACCACAGAAATTGCCATACCCAAGCTTAATAATGGCACCTATTTAATTTTTGCTTCAACACGAAATGATGCTGAAACTTTTGCGTTTTCAACCATTCAAGTCACCAATTTAGCGTTCATTGAAACTGAAAGTTCGCGTTTAAAAACCTTTCAAATTATTGATAGAAATAACGGAAAACCGATTGTAAATGCTGCTGTAGAATTAAGTTTTAATGAAAACAACACAAAGAATACCCAAAAAGAAAATTTCACAACAAACAGTTTTGGAGAAATTACTATTGAAAAAACCAACGACCGTTATAGAAATCTAACCGCAAAAATTAAGCATGGAAACGACACTGCCTATTTTGGCGATTATTATATAAGTCAATATTACAAAAGTGAAAAAGAAAAAACCCAATACAAAGCCTTTTTGTTTACTGACAGAAGCATTTACCGCCCAGGACAAACCGTTTATTTTAAAGCCATTGCCATAAAAACGAATCCAGATGGTGGAAAATCGGAAGTCGTAGCAAACGAACCTGTGTATGCCACCTTATATGATGTCAATGATGAAGAGATTGGGGAACTTGAATTTAAAACCAATGAATTTGGCTCGGTTTCTGGTGAGTTTATATTACCAAATTCTGGTTTAAATGGCGAATACCATATTGAATTTGATGGTGATGAAGAAGATTTTTTCTTAGAACATTACTTCTCGGTTGAAGAATACAAACGCCCCAAGTTTGAAACCAAATTCAATCCTGTTACTGAAAGCTATAAAATCAACGATTCCGTTACTGTAAAAGGCACAGCTTTTGCGTATGCGGGCAGTAATATTACCGATGCCAAAGTGGTGTATCGTGTGCATAGAAAAGTACAATATCCACGTTGGTATTTTTGGTCACGACCATCATTTTTTAGCGAACCACAAGAAATCACCCATGGCGAAAGCACCACCAATGAAAAAGGTGAATTTGAAATCACTTTTAAAGCCATCCCCGACCCAAGTGTAGATAAAACCAGTTTGCCTATTTTCAATTATGAAATTACCGCAGATGTCACCGATTTAAATGGTGAAACCCGAAGTGCCACCACCATCGTAAATGTTGGTTATCATGCATTAGTTGCGACGATGTCCATTTCAGATAAGTTAGATAAAAACGAGAAAGACCAAAAAATAAGCATCGACACCAAAAATCTTAATGGCGAATTCGTGCCTGCAACAGGCGTCATTAAATTATATAAATTACAAGCACCAAAGTCCGTTTTAAGAACCAGACCTTGGCCGGCACCAGATTATCAAGATTTTTCAGAAGAAGCTTTTAAAAATCTATTTCCCCACGATGCTTATAATAACGAACATGACTCCAATAATTGGAAAAAAGGCGATTTGGTTTTTGAAAAAACGTTTGATACAGAAAAATTAAAAGAACTCGCATTAGGAAACATTAAAAAATGGGAATCGGGACAATACATCATCACTTTAGAAAGTAAAGACACATTCGGACAAGAGGTTAAAGATGAAATTAAAACCACACTTTTCAGTGATGATGATAAAACCATTGCTGATAATCAATTATTCAGCATCACAACCAATAAACCAACGTATAAAGTGGGCGAAACCGCCATCATTACGTTGGCTTCTGCTGCTGAAAATTTACATGTTACAGTGTCTATTGAAAAAGACCACAAAATTATTCAAACCCAAATTATTCAGTTCAACAATAACAAAAAAACCATCTCTATTCCTGTGACAATTAAAGATGTTGGTGGGTTTGCCATTAATTATAGTTTTGCTGCTTTTAATAGTTTTCAATCGGGAGTAGAAATGATTGCTGTGCCTTATCCCAAAACAGATTTAGATATTGAAACCGCCACATTCCGTGATAAATTACAACCCGGAACCAATGAGACTTGGCGTTTTAAAATTAAAGGCCCTCAAGGCGACAAAGTAACGGCAGAACTTTTAGCAAGTATGTACGATGCGTCTTTAGACCAGTTTAAAACCCATTCTTGGAATTTTAATCCTATTAACAAACCAATGTATTATTCAAATCATCAAAGTAATGCATACCAAAGTTTTGGAACTAAAAACTTTAGGTTTTACAATGAACAATTGTATGTAAATTACCCTCAACAATATTATGACCATTTGAATTGGTTTGGATTTAGCTTTAATTTTAATAAATGGCAATATGATAATTATATTAAATCTTTAAGACTTAAAACTGAATCGACATACGATGATTCCATAAAAAAAGGTTTTGTCTCTGGAACTGTTTTTGATGAAAGCGGTTTGCCTTTACCAGGAGTAAATGTTATGATAAAAGGAACTTCAACAGGAACAACTACAGATTTTGATGGTAATTTCTCTATTAAAGCAAATAAAAATGATGAATTAATATTTAGTTACCTTGGTTTTACTTCTAGAAAAATTATTGTAAGTAAAAATAATAGCTTAAGTATTTCTTTAGCTGAAGACAGTGCTCATTTAGAGGAAGTTGTTGTTTCTGCTTATGGAGTTTCAAAACAGAAAAAAAGTTTAGGCTATAAGGTTACTGAAGAAGCTGAAGATATTTCTTTTGTTTTATCAGGAAAAGCTTCTGGTATTGAAATAGAAAGAGCCTTTTTAAGTATAAATAGAAAAAGTTTTGACAACGTTCAAATTCGAAAAAACCTGCAAGAAACAGCGTTTTTTTTTCCGCAGTTACAAACTGATAAAGATGGTAACGTGAGTTTCAGTTTCACTACACCAGAAGCTTTGACCCAATGGAAACTGCAACTATTGGCGCATACCAAAACCTTGGAAAGTGCTACAAAAACCTTAACAACAGTGACACAAAAAGAATTAATGGTCATACCCAACGCGCCTCGTTTTTTACGCCAAGGTGACCAAATAAGCATCAGTACGAAAATCGCGAATTTAACCGATAAACAATTGTCTGGACAAGCCGTTTTAGTTTTAACAGATGCTGTCACTGGAAACGAGGTGGATTCCAAACTTGGAAATTCAGAAAGCAATAAACCTTTTAAAGTGGATGCCAAAGGCAACACCCAAGTCACTTGGAACTTAACCATCCCTGATGATGTGGATGCCGTTCAATATAAAATCATAGCGAAATCGGAAACCTTTAGTGATGGCGAACAAAATGCACTTCCGGTTTTAAGTAATCGCCTGTTAGTTACCGAAACGTTGCCGATGTGGATTCGTAGTAATGAAACCAGAACGTTCACGTTGAATAAGTTAAAAACGAATACCTCAACAAGTTTAAAAAACCACAAGTTAACTTTAGAAATTACGTCTAATCCCGCTTGGTATGCGGTACAAGCATTGCCATATTTAATGGAATATCCGTATGAGTGTAACGAGCAGACCTTCTCGCGGTATTATGCGAATGCGTTGGCGAGTCATATTGCGAATTCAAACCCAAGAATTCAAGAAGTTTTTAATCAATGGAAAAATGCTGATGTGTTAATTTCTAACCTAGAAAAAAATGAAGAATTAAAATCCATTCTCATTCAAGAAACACCCTGGCTACGCGATGCCCAGAGTGAAACCGAACAGAAAAAACGCATCGCTTTGTTATTCGACTTGAACAAAATGACGAACGAATTGCAATCGGCCCTACGTAAATTGGAGAACAATCAATTATCCAACGGCGCTTGGGCTTGGTTTGATGGCGGACGCGAAAACAGATACATTACCCAACACATTATTACCGGTTTTGGACATCTGAACAAACTCGGTGTCACCCTGAGCCCTTCGACTTCGCTCAGGACAGGCTCCATCGAAGGGTCTTCTTCTGAATCAAAAATGCTTAAAAAAGCCATCAACTATTTAGATGCCGAATTCATAAAAGAATACAAAGACATCAGGAAATACGATGCTAAAATCGATTTAAACAAAGATCATTTAAGCCACACACAATTGCATTATTTATACATGCGAAGCTTCTTTCCTGATGTTAAAAAATCAAAAGAAGTGGAGGATATTACCACATATTACCAAACGCAAATCCAAAAATATTGGCTACCTCGTTCCTTGTACGCCAAAGGATTAATGGCCTTATTTTCAGAACGATTGAATGATAAATCAACGTCCTCTAAAATTTTAAAATCGTTAAAGGAAACCAGTATTTCTTCGGAAGAATTAGGTATGTATTGGAAAGAAAACACATCTTCTTGGTATTGGTATCAAGCACCGATTGAAACGCAAGCCTTGTTGATTGAAGCATTTTCAGAAATCGAAAACGACACAAAAACCATCGATAATTTAAAAATCTGGCTACTTAAAAACAAACAAACCAATCAGTGGAAAACAACCAAAGCAACTACTGAAGCCGTGTATGCCTTATTGCTTCAAGGTAACGATTGGCTATCAGTAACCGATGCGGTTGATGTGGTTTTAGGCGGACAAAAAATAGAACCATCCAAATTAGAAGATGTTAAAATAGAAGCTGGAACTGGTTATTATAAAACGTCTTGGAATTCTTCAGAAATTAAACCGGAAATGGCGGAAGTTTCGCTTACCAAAAAAGGTGAAGGCATTGCTTGGGGCAGTTTATACTGGCAATATTTTGAAGATTTGGATAAAATCACTTCAGCAGAAACACCGCTAAAATTAAAGAAAAAGCTGTTCCTTAAAAAGAATACGGATACTGGCGAACAAATTTCAGAAGTCACTGAAAATACCCAATTAAAAGTTGGTGATTTAGTTAGGGTTCGTATTGAATTGCAAAGCGACAGACCTATGGAATTTATACATATGAAAGACATGCGTGCCGCTGGATTAGAACCTGTCAACGTGATGTCGAAATACAAATGGCAAGACGGATTGGGGTATTATGAAAGCACAAAAGACGCATCAACCAACTTCTTTTTCGATTATTTACCAAAAGGCGTTTATGTATTTGAATACGATTTAAGAGTCAATAATGCGGGTAATATGAGCAATGGCATTACCGGTATTCAAAGTATGTATGCCCCAGAATTTAGTAGTCATAGTGAAGGGGTTCGTTTGTTGGTTAACTAAATATTTACCAACATGTTGTAAAATTTAGTATCTTTCATATCACTAACTAATAAATTTATCATTATGAACAAAGCATTAACTGTTATCAGAATTATTTTCGGTATTTTATTGGCCGTTTTTGGAGCTAATAAATTCTTTAATTTTATGCCTGCTCCTGAGGAAATGCCCGAAGCTGTTATTAATTATATGACCGCTTTAATGAGCACAAAAACATTAGGACTTGTTGGCGCTGTTGAATTAATTGCTGGATTGTCGTTTATATTTAATAAATATGGCGCTTTAATGGCTATTATATTAATGAGTGTTTCTATTAATGCCGTATTGTTTCATGTCTTTTTAAGTCCCGCAGATATGATAGGTGCCATCGTATTATTGGCATTAAACATCGTAATGCTTTATGCTTACAAAGACAAGTATAAAAATTTACTTGCTGGATAATTTTTTAAAGAGGCTTTTTGGCCTCTTTTTTTTAATTCTCGTATTTATTTTATTGGTGGCATGGTAGGCCTCACTTCTATTTTGCTTGGTAATGTTCTTGGATTCATTTTAATTAAATCAACCACCAACTCACCAATATCTTCACTTTGAATTTTCCACGCATCAGTTTCACTAGGAATATGATTATTAAAATGTGTTGCTACTGAACCTGGCATGATAGTACTCACCTTAATATTATATTTCCGTAAGTCAAGCATAACAGCTTGTGTAAATCCTGTAACTCCAAACTTACTAGCATTATATGCAGAAGCACTTTCAAAAAAATTGGTTCCTGCTAAACTTGAAATGGTAATAAAATATCCTTCAGATTTTTTTAACGCTTCAATACAAGATTTGATAGAATAAAAAACGCCTGTTAAATTGGTGTCAATAGTTTCTTGCCATTGTTCAACAGTCAAATCTTCTATACTTGCAAAATGCCCTAAACCAGCATTGGCAATAACGATATCTAATTGCTTAAAATGTTCTAAAACAGTTTGAACCGCTTGTTGCTGGCTTTTATAATGTCTTACATCGGCTTCGACTCCAATGGCTTTAGCCCCTCCTAATGGCAATTGAGAATTAAGGGTATCGGCTGCCTTTTGTGCTGAAGATTTACTCCTACTTGTAACCGCTACATTTATACCTTCATTAAGGAGTGCTTGCGCAATTCCATAACCAATTCCTTTAGTTCCTCCCGTTATAAGAGCCACTTTATTTTTTAATGAATTCATTGTTTTTATATTTTATAGGTAAAACTACAAAATCAAAGTTCAATGACTTCATTTAATATGTTAGGATAATTATAAAGTTTAAAAGGTTATTGCTTTGGTGGATATTGAGACAATATTTTGTCAGCAATGGCCTTTAACTGTTCTTCACGTTCTTTTGGGATTCTATTAGGGCTATAACTAGATTCACTTACTGCTTGCCAAAACAATTGCTTTAAATTTTCATCAACAAAATCTATGGTAATCTGTCTGTTTGCACTCGATTGGCCAATGGGCAATCCAATAGAAATGCCGCCGCCCATATTTCTTCCGCCGCCACCTAAACCAACACCAACCGTGTTACGTTGCACCGCTTGAAACGTACTGCTTTTAATATCAATAAAGAAATCTGGGGTTTCAGAAAAGGTTATTCCTAAACTTTCTAACTTGGCATCTAGTGCTTCTAAAAACCGCTTAGTATCCAATTCGCTTAAGCCAGTTTTCATGTCACTATAATAATTGTAGGTTTTGTATTTAGAAAAATTAGTTCCTTTATCAAAATCATAACTCACCTGAATTGGAGCACAAGCTGTAATACCAAAAGTCAAAATTATAATGAGTATTTTTTTCATGGTTTTTATTTTTTAATTAAAGTTAATCAAAAATTATTCCATTAGCATTTATTGTTCTTGTAAATCATTAAGAGTATTATTAATGAATTCTTTCGCTTCAATTACCGTAAAAACATTGTTTTCAAAAACCGCATCATTAAATGCTCCAATCACACATGAATTTATAAAGAGAATATCTTTTTTTATGGAAATATCATTATAATAGTCAACTAAGTTATAATGTACTTCAATATTTCTTTCATCATAAGCAACTTTAATAGTATTAGTTATCCAATCATCTAGTATTTTTAAAAAAGTTAATTCATCATTCTTAAATAATCGCATTTCGCTTTTAAACTCATCTAATAATGACTTATTAGGAATCAATTCAAAATTTTGTTCTAATTCATCCCCAATAATACTATCTCCAATATTCAATTCACCGATACCAATTTCATTCATACTAATATCATTTAAACAATATGCATCATAAGAAAATACGCTTTTTTTAAGAGCATTATTTAATAAGATTCTATAATTCGAAAAAAAATGTGCCCTTAACCTGATACTTTTTTTAGAAAAATCTATAAACTCATCTACATCTTTAAAATATGGTTCTATACATTCAATCCAAAAAGATTTAAAATTAAACTTATGATATTCCAGATTGTATTCTGCCAATAGAGCATTACTATTTGCTAAGTGAAATGTAAATGGGCTTTGTAATTTAATTTTGCTCTTGAAATTTAAATGCTCATACAGCATATTTTTTCTTATATCATCTAGTTTAAAAGCCACTTTGCTACTAGCCTTATCATTAGAGGCCTTATGATAGTTATAGTTTACATCAACCAATATACATTCTTGCAAAACTCTGATATTAGTTAATACTTCATCAAAAAAATATTCAACTGAAAAAGATTTAAGGTCTCTTTTAAATTCCAATAATGAGAATTGAGTTTTGTTATAAGCCTCTATATATGATTTGGTTGGAAATTTATATGAATTAAAATACTCAATATCCTCTGTGTAATACTCTGTAGGAACAATCAAGTTACAACTAGAAGCATTTGTTACTAAATCATCATCAGAATCATTTCTCAAGAATAGTTCACATTTAGTATAAAAATTATAGTCCTCTTCTCTAATCATTGAATTTTTATCTCTATAAAATTTAAGTTTTTTATCCTCTTGAGGATTATAAAATATTGACTCAAATATTTCTATTGGTTCTGTTAATAATTCTACTCCTTCTACTTTAAAAATATAATAGCCTTTCCTCTTTGGTTGAATTAAAAAAGTTTTGATTAAGTTAAAACGGTCTTTTACAGAAATTAACTCATACTGTTCTGACACATATTCTTTCCAATCTTCATATGAATTAAAATCCACATACTTTTTGTCATAATTAAATCTAAATTTATTTGATGGATGAAAAATTGTATTACTCAATAATCCTTTTATAAAACCCAAAGAATAACCTTTTTGTATGAGTATGTCAATGATGGTATTGCATATAAACTTTAAATCCTTTTTACTATTTTCACCAAGAAGATTATTACTAAAAATAATTTTAAGCAACTTATCAATTAAAATATTTGAATATGAATTTAATTCAAAAAAATCATTCTTTAACTTTTTGAAAGCTTCAAATAAAAATCCTCTATCGGAAATAGACAAATATTTATTATCAACTTCACTTCCAATTCGGTTTTCAATAAAACTTTTAATTCCCTTAATGTCATTAGCTAACTCTTTATTGCTTCTTAAAATTATATTACTCTTATCAAAGTATTGATGATGGTTAAAATATTTAAGTAGTTTTTTTAAATTGATACCGTTATTCCATTCTAAATGTTTTAAAATCTTATCAATTAAAGAAATTTGAGAAGAAAACTTAGGTTCATAAACTAGAATTAAATCTCTGTTTTCAGTGAATAAAAAGTCCCAGTAATGCCAAAAATATTCTATTTTCAGTATAACATTGAGCGAATGCCTTTTAGAAATAGTATCATGTAGTTTATAAAGTTTCATCTCATTATTTTTTATAAAATTAAAAAGCCCTTAAAAATTTAAGAGCTTTTTAAAAAATTGTTATCAACAAAAATCAATCATTCAACATTTTCCAAAGCATATCTTTCAACTCTGTCAATCCTTGTTGTGCTACCGATGAAATGAACAGATAAGGTATTGGTAATTGATTATCCAATTCTTTTTTAAGCTCAGCTTTTAACTCATCATCAAGCATATCGCATTTTGAAATAGCTATAATGCGTTCTTTGTCAAGCATTTCTGGGTTATATCTGCGTAGCTCATCTAAAAGAATATCATATTGCTTTTTAATATCTTTTGCATCGGCTGGTATTAAAAACAACAAAATGGAATTACGTTCAATATGACGCAAAAAGTAATGACCTAAGCCTTTTCCTTCAGCAGCACCTTCAATAATTCCAGGAATGTCTGCCATGACAAAGGTTTGAAATTCACGATACTTAACAATGCCTAAATTGGGCTTAAGCGTAGTAAACTCATAATCGTCAATTTTTGGTTTTGCAGAAGTAACTACAGAAAGTAAAGTTGATTTTCCTGCGTTTGGAAAACCAACCAAACCAACATCGGCCAATACTTTTAGCTCCAAAGTGATATGTCTTTCTTCCAAAGGAATTCCTGGCTGAGCATATCGAGGTGTTTGGTTTGTAGAGGTTCTAAAATGCCAGTTACCAAGTCCGCCTTTTCCCCCTTTTGCTATAATTTTTTCCTCATCATGTTCTGTGATTTCAAAAATAATTTCATCGCTTTCTGTGTCACGAACAACGGTTCCTAAAGGAACATCTACATAAACATCTTCGCCATCAGCTCCAAAACTCCTGCTACTAGCACCATGCTCACCATGACCAGCTTTAATATGCTTTTTGAATTTTAAATGTAGAAGTGTCCATAGATTAGAATTTCCACGAATAATAACATGGCCGCCACGACCACCATCACCACCATCTGGCCCGCCTTTTTCAATAAATTTTTCTCTATGTAAATGTGCAGATCCTTTACCTCCATTTCCTGAGGTCACATACATTTTTACGTAATCAACAAAATTTCCTTCGGTCATCTTTTTGTTTATTTGTTTTTTGTTGTGTTGTTAAGTTGTGTTATTTTTAGCAGTATCTAAACAACTAAACGAATAAACATATTTTTTAAAGTGTGTCTATAACTTTACTTAAACGGGCAGTAATATCTTTAATACTACCTACTCCATCAACACCAAAATATTTGTTTTGTGTAGAATAGTAGTTTTTCAAAATAGCTGTTTTGTTATAATACTCAGTAATTCTATTTCTAATAATAGATTCATCTGCATCATCAGGTCTTCCACTGGTTTTTCCTCGTTCTAATAAGCGTTTTACCAAAACTTCATCATCAACTTCTAAGGCAATCATAGCGCTTATTTCAGAATCTTTACTTTCCATTAATTTACCTAAAGCATCAGCTTGTGCGTTGGTTCTTGGAAATCCATCAAAAATAAAGCCGTTGGAATTAGCATTTTTCTCAACTTCAGCATTTAGCATATCAATAGTTACTTGATCGGGTACTAATTGACCTTTATCCATATACGATTTGGCCAACATTCCTAAAGCTGTTTCATTTTTTATATTAAACCTAAATACATCGCCTGTTGAGATGTGTATTAAATTATACTTTTCTTTTAAAAAATTAGCTTGTGTTCCTTTTCCTGCTCCTGGAGGACCAAATAGCACTAAATTTGTCATGTGTTGTGTTTCTTTTATTTGATAAACTTCTGGTAAATTTCTTCCTAATCCATCATAGTCTAATCCGTAACCCACAATGAATTTGTTAGGAATTTCCATACCAATATAATGCAATTTAAAGTCTTTTTTATAGGCATCAGGTTTATAAAATAAAGTAGCTATTTTAAGTGACTTAACCTGTTCATTTTTAAAAATTCTATGAATTTCTGCCAATGTATTACCAGTATCAATAATATCTTCCAAAATAACAACCGTTCTTCCTTTTAAATCTTGGGTCAAACCAATTAACCTCTGAATATCTTCAGTTGATTTTACACCTTCATAAGAGGCTAATTTAATAAAGGTAACTTCACAAGGCTTTGGATATTTTTTAACAAAATCACTTACAAGCATAAATGACCCATTTAAAACCCCAACAAAAACAGGTATTTCATTACCTATATCTGTATATATTTCGTTAGCCAAACGCTCTATTGCAAACTCTATTTCTTGTGCAGAAATAAATGGTTTAAAATACTTGTCATGAAGTTTTATTTCCATTATCATTTTTTTGAAAGTTGCAAAGTTAAGGAATTGATTGACTAATACCGATTTTTTGATTTAGGAATTAGGAAGTAATTTCATATTTAAGTGTATTTTTGCGTATCCTTAATTTATTTTAGCAAAAAACAAGTCCATGAATTACTTTTCTTCAAATTTTAAACTTGGTATCCTTGGTGGCGGTCAATTAGGTAAAATGTTGCTTTACAATACCAGAAAATTTGATATTTATACTTGTGTTTTAGATGTTAGTAATGAAGCCCCTTGCAAAATAGCAAGTAATGAATTCTATCAAGGAGATTTAATGGATTACCATACTGTTTTCAACTTTGGAAAACAGGTAGATGTTCTTACCATTGAAATTGAAAATGTTAATGTAGATGCTTTAGAAGATTTGGAAAAACTAGGCATCAAAGTATATCCAAGTTCAAAAACATTACGCATCATTCAAAACAAAGCAACGCAAAAGTTGTTTTATGTTGATCATGATTTACCAACAGCACCATTTTCACGTTTTGCCTATACTTCTGAAATTAAAGAAGCTATAAACCATGGTGGCTTAAAATTTCCTTTTGTTTGGAAAAGTGCACAATTTGGATATGATGGTACTGGCGTAAAAATTGTGAAAACTTTTTTAGATTTAGAAGATCTGCCAAATGTAGAATGTATTGCCGAAACCTTAGTGCCTTTTAAAAACGAATTAGCTGTTATTGTAGCACGAAACGTTTCTGGAGAAACCAAAACCTATCCCGTTGTTGAGATGGAATTTCATCCAGAAGCTAACCAAGTAGAATATGTGATTTGCCCAGCTAGAATATCTGAAGCTGTTGCAAAAAAAGCAGAAGAAATAGCCTTAAAAACATCGGCTGCTTTTAATCATGTTGGACTTTTAGCTGTCGAAATGTTTCAAACAGAGTATGATGATATTTTAATAAATGAAGTGGCTCCAAGACCTCATAATTCTGGTCATCACACCATAGAGTCAAGTTACACTTCTCAATTTGAACAACATCTTAGAGCTATTCTTAATTTACCTTTAGGAAGAACGGATAGTAAAGTTGGTGGTGTTATGGTAAATTTGGTTGGAGCAGATGGATTTACAGGCAATGTGGTTTATGAAAACATAGAAGCCATCATGCATATGGAAGGCGTAACCCCACATATTTACGGAAAAAAACAAACCAGACCTTTCAGGAAAATGGGACATGTAACCATTGTTCATCAGGATTTGGCCGAAGCAAGAAAAATTGCAGAAAAGGTAAAAAAAACGATTAAAGTTATATCCAAATAAAAAATTATGAGTAAAGTTGGAGTTATTATGGGAAGTAAAAGCGATTTTCCCGTTATGCAAGAAGCCATAGATATTTTAAAAGGTTTTGATATTGAGGTTGAAGTTGATATTATATCTGCACATAGAACACCCGAAAAATTATTCGATTATGGCAAAAAAGCCCATACCAAAGGATTTTCAGTTATTATTGCAGGTGCTGGCGGTGCCGCACATTTACCAGGAATGATAGCTTCTTTATCTCCACTTCCAGTTATTGGAGTCCCTATTAAAAGCAGTAATTCTATCGATGGTTGGGACTCTGTATTGTCCATTCTTCAAATGCCCGGAGGCGTGCCTGTAGCAACTGTTGCTCTTAATGGCGCCAAAAATGCTGGTATTTTAGCTGCTCAAATTATAGGCTCGAGTGATTCTTGTGTACTAGACAAAATCTTGGTTTACAAAGAAAGATTAAAGCAAATGGTCATTAAATCTGCTGAAGATTTAAAATAAAAAAACCCCGAACAAAATTCGAGGTTTCTTTGGCTATTAATAAAATAGATTACATTTGAATTAGTCACTTTTCAAAAACAATATTGACAAATATAGAAAAAAAAACCTATGCACGCATAGTAGATGTAAATTTCTTAAAAAATGACTCAAAATATTTTAATTACCCCTTTTCAAACACCGTTTAACACGGCGCCATTTTCACAAATAAAGAATGAAGATTTTCTACCAGCCTTTAAGTTTGCCATTGAAGAAGCTAGGGCTGAAATTGATGCCATAGTAAACCTACAAGAAGCTCCAACATTTAAAAATACCATAGAAGCACTCGATTTTTCAGGTGAGAAATTAGATCGAATTTCAAGTATATTTTTTAATCTCAATTCGGCCGAAACTAATGATACCATTCAAAAAATAGCTCAAGAAATTTCCCCACTTTTATCTGAATTTGGTAACGATATTGCTTTAAATAAAGATTTATTTAAACGAGTTAAAGCTGTTTACAATGCCAAAGAAACTTTAAATCTAACCACAGAGCAAAGTACTTTACTAGATAAAAAATACAAAAGTTTTTCAAGAAATGGAGCAAATTTATCTGAAGAAAAAAAACTCATTCTAAGAGATATTGACAAAAAATTAAGCCAGCTTAAACTAAAATTTGGAGAAAATGTTTTGGCAGAAACCAATACGTTTGAAATGCTTATTACCAATAAAAAAGACTTATCCGGTTTACCAGAAGGCGCCATTGAAGCTGCCAAACAATTAGCCGAATCCAAAGATAAAAACGGCTGGTTATTTACCCTGGATCATCCTAGTTATATTCCTTTTATAACTTATGCTGACAATAGAGCGTTACGAAAAAAGCTTTCCTTAGCTGCTGGCCAAAAAGGATTCCATAAGAATGCGTTTGATAATCAAGAACATGTATTAACTATTGCTAAGCTTCGCTTTGAAAGGGCACAACTTTTAGGCTATAAAACCCATGCCCATTTTGTTCTAGAAGAACGTATGGCTAAAACTCCTGAAAAAGTGACTTCATTTTTAAATGAACTTTTGGAAAAAGCCAAACCAGCAGCAAAACAAGAGTTTGATGAATTAGAAGCGTTTGCGAAAAGTTTAGACAGTCTTGAACATTTAGAAAAATGGGATGGAGCTTATTATGCCGAAAAATTAAAGCAAAAGTTATTTGATTTGGACGACGAAATATTGAAACCTTATTTCAAATTAGAAAATGTTATTGATGGTGTTTTTACCGTTTCTCAAAAATTATACGGTTTAAGTTTTGAAGAAATTAATACCATTGATAAATACCATGACGAAGTGTTAACCTATAAAGTTACCAATCAAGAAGGTGATTTAGTTTCTATTTTTTATGCAGATTTTTTTCCTAGAACCGGAAAACGTAATGGTGCGTGGATGACTTCTTTTAAACCTCAAAGTATTAAAAACGGCATCAATGAACGTCCACATATATCCATAGTTTGCAACTTTACCAAACCAACAAAAAGCAAACCGTCATTGTTAACTTTTAATGAAGTTACCACCTTGTTTCATGAGTTTGGCCATGCTTTACATGGTATGCTAGCCAATACAACCTATCCTAGTTTATCTGGAACCAGCGTGTTTTGGGATTTTGTAGAGTTACCAAGTCAAATCTTTGAAAACTGGTGTTATGAAAAAGAGGCTCTAGAATTGTTTGCTAAACATTATGAAACAGGAGAAGTCATCCCCATGGATTTGGTTGAAAAAATTAAAGCTTCTGCTACGTTTCATGAAGGCATGCAAACGCTACGTCAATTGAGTTTTGGATTGCTGGATATGAGTTGGCACGGACAAGACCCAACAAACATCTCCAATGTAAAAATACATGAACTGCAAGCTTTTGAAAGCACCAAACTTTACCCAGATATTGCTGAAAATTGCATGAGCACTTCCTTTTCACATATTTTTCAAGGTGGTTATTCTTCAGGTTATTACAGTTACAAATGGGCAGAAGTTTTAGATGCCGATGCTTTTGAATATTTTAAGGAAAAAGGTGTATTTAATACCGAAGTCGCTACAAAATTTAAAGATTATGTGCTTTCCCAAGGAGGCACAAAAGATCCTATGGTGCTTTATAAACAATTTCGCGGAAAAGAACCTCAACCCGAAGCATTGTTAAAACGAGCGGGGTTGATTAAATAAATGCCTGTTTAAATATTAATAAAATTTTAGAGAGATATTAATTAAAAAAAACGCTTTATTTTCAGAATTGATCAACAAAAAACCAATTCTATTTAAATTTATAAACAATTTTTCGAGTTAAGATACATTTTATAGACAGCTTAACCTTCACTCAAGTTTGATTATAAGTTATTGTTTTCAAAAAAATATTTTAACAAAACTAAACAAAAAAACTAAACCTTCTTATTTATAATATTTACGTATTTTTGACTTTAATTTTTTGAAAATAGGAAAATGCCAAAAAACCTTCTAAATCCGAATAAGTGGATTGATTTGTATGCCGATTACTTATTTAATTACACCATCTCTCGTGTTAACGACCGGGAAATAGCTCAGGATTTGGTACAAGACACTTTTTTAGCCGCATTAAAATCCATGAAAAACTTTAAAGGAGAAGCCAACGAACGCACTTGGCTTATCTCCATTTTAAAACGAAAAATTATTGACTACTACCGAAAAATAAATTCTAATAAAGGAAAAGCAGAAATACGAATAACATCAAACAACGACTCTGAAACGGATGGTGATTGGTTGGAAGAACGGGTTGCAGATCCTTTCGATAAAACAGCCGAAGATACTATGCAGAACACAGAATTGGGTGAAGCTATTTTTAATTGCTTGGCAAAATTACCCGAAAAACAAGCCGAAGTTTTTAGAATGAAAACGATAGAAGGCATTGAAACCGAAGATATTTGTAATGAATTAAATATTACTGCGTCTAATCTTTGGGTTATTATACATAGAGCAAGAACAGCCATGTCGTCATGTCTTAAAGAAAATTGGTTTTAATTATGAACAAAAAATTTAGAATTGGTATTTCATGTCATGAAGCAAATCATGTTTGCGATAAATCACAATACAAAGAATCTACCTTCTGGGAAAAAGTTAAACTCAACATTCATTTGCTATATTGCAAAGCCTGTAGAGAGTATACCAACGCCAACTCAAAACTTACTGCCGCTATTTCAGATTCAAAAGTTACTTGTATGGATAAAAACAGTAGAGAATACTTAAAAAATGAATTTAATAAAGCTTTAGATGACGATTCTTTAAGTAAATAAAAGTAACATTATCAACCATAAAATTGGAACGCCCTCTACCCATAAAGCACTGTAAAATTTATGTTGCTTTTCTTTTGAAAAAACAATTAACATAAAGGTTATTACCAATATTATACACAAAACAATCCAATTGGTACCGAATGTTTTATCTTTTAAGCATTCTAAAATTATATAACCTATCCCAAGCAAAATTCCTAATAATTTTGTTCCAGTTACACCAAGTAATTGCGGTACTGTTGCAAGTTTTACGCTATCAAATTGTAAGTCCCTGATTTCAAAAGGAATCATGAGCATTACCACCAATAAAAAACGCTGAATACTGCTTAATAAAACCTCTGTTTTTATCAATTCAAAATGATTATTGATTAATGGAAGAACCACCGTAACACCAGTCCAGACCAAAGCAATTAAAAACACTTTTAAACCGCCTATACTTCTTAAATTATTCTTTTCATCTAAAAACCTATTGGGTGGCAACAAAGGTATGGCATATAAAAAAGTGAGCATGCCAAAACCAACAACATACAACAGCGTTATCATTTCGAGTTTTAGGGCGTAATAACACATCAAAACAAAACTTATCAATGAAAAGATTTGAATTAATTTTAGCCAAGTTGTTAAGCTGCGATGATGGAATTTTGCAACACCAAAAAACTTAACAAAATTGTAGCCGGTTACAGATGCGAAAAAAATAAAAAATAAGAGGTTTGTATCTTTAGGAATATTAAATTCCATAAAGGTTATGTATGTCAAAGAAACAACGGCTAAAGCCACGTGAATACTGCTATTTATATAAAAATTCAATACGTGCTTTAAAGCTTGCATACTACAAAAATAACAAAAGTGTTAATAACGACATTATTTGGTTAAAAACTTTCAATGGCATCCATAGAAAAGGTTTTTTAATTATGTAATTTTGCACTTCAAACTCAATAAAAAATAAATGAATACAAACGCTTTTGCACTGCGTCATATTGGTCCAAGAGAACAAGAGCAAAACCTAATGTTAAAAACTATTGGTGTTAGCTCTTTAGATCAATTGATTTATGAAACCATTCCAGATGATATTCGCCTAAAAAAACCATTACACTTGGATGAACCCATGACTGAACATGAGTATTTGCTACATATTCATGAGTTATCTAAAAAAAATAAGGCTTATAAAACCTATATTGGTTTAGGATACCATCCCACTATTTTACCTGCTGTAATTCAAAGAAATATCCTTGAAAATCCAGGTTGGTATACCGCTTATACGCCTTATCAGGCAGAAATTGCTCAAGGAAGACTTGAAGCTTTATTAAATTTCCAAACCATGATTACCGATTTAACAGGTATGGAAATTGCCAATGCTTCACTTCTAGATGAAAGTACAGCTGCTGCAGAAGCCATGAGCTTGTTATTTGCGGTTCGTGAGCGTGACCAGAAGAAGCATGATGTCAATAAGTTTTTTGTTTCCAATGCTATCTTACCACAAACCTTATCATTACTGCAAACTAGAGCCAATCCTATAGGTATTGAATTGGTGGTAGGCTATGAAAATTCTTTTGAGTTTTCTTCTGACTTTTTTGGAGCCATTTTGCAATATCCGGGAAAAGACGGCCAAATAAGTGATATTAAATCGTTTATAAACAAAGCCAATGAGCATCAAATAAAAGTAGCGGTTGCTGCTGATATTTTGAGCTTGGTTAAATTGGAAGCTCCTGGGAAATTTGGCGCCGATGTGGTTGTTGGAACCACACAACGTTTTGGAATTCCTATGGGATTTGGTGGTCCGCATGCCGCCTTTTTTGCCACCAAAGAAGCCTACAAACGCGATTTGCCCGGAAGGATTATTGGTGTTACCAAAGATGCCAACGGCCAAAGAGCCTTGCGTATGGCTTTGCAAACCAGAGAACAACATATTAAACGTGATAAAGCAACTTCAAATATTTGTACCGCTCAGGTTTTATTGGCGGTAATGGCTGGTATGTATGCGGTTTATCATGGCCCTAAAGGCTTGAAATTTATTGCCAATAAAATTCACAACACTGCTTCAACGCTTTCAGATGTTTTAAAAAAGTTAGGCTTTAATCAAGTCAATACCTCTTATTTTGATACGCTTCAAATTAAGACGGATGCTAAAAAAATCAGAAACATTGCCAAAGAAAAAAAGGTCAATTTCTTTTATCCCGATGACCAAACGGTAACCATTTCAATCAATGAAACAACCTCTATTAGGGATATCAATTATATCATTACGGTTTTTGCTGAAGCTGCTCATAAAGATACCATTGTTATATCGTCTATTTCAGAAGCTAATAATATTTCAGAAACCTTACAAAGAACTACCGGTTTCTTAACCCTGGAGGTTTTTAATTCGTATCATTCGGAAACTGAATTGATGCGATATATTAAATATCTAGAACGTAAGGATCTGTCATTAAATCATTCTATGATTTCATTAGGTTCTTGCACCATGAAATTAAATGCTGCTTCAGAAATGTTACCTTTAAGCTGGTTTAAATGGGGAAATATTCATCCGTTTGCACCTCGAAAACAAACCAAAGGCTATTTAACCGTTTTAAAAGCATTAGAAGATCAATTAACAGAAATCACTGGATTTGCTGCAACGTCATTGCAGCCAAACTCTGGCGCACAAGGTGAGTACACTGGTTTAATGGTCATTAAAGCTTATCATGAATCTCGTGGTAATTCTCATAGAAATATATGCTTAATTCCATCATCGGCACATGGCACCAATCCTGCCAGTGCTGTCATGGCCGGTATGAAAGTGGTGGTTACCAAATCTACCGCAGAAGGCAATATTGATGTGGAGGATTTGCGTGAGAAAGCCGCGTTATATAAAGATCATTTATCATGCTTAATGGTCACCTATCCATCAACACATGGTGTTTATGAATCGGCCATAAAAGAAATCACTAAAATTATTCATGATAACGGTGGCCAAGTGTATATGGATGGCGCCAATATGAATGCCCAAGTTGGCTTAACCAATCCAGGAAGTATTGGAGCCGATGTTTGCCATTTAAATTTACATAAAACCTTTGCCATTCCTCATGGTGGTGGTGGCCCAGGGGTTGGCCCAATATGTGTTGCTAAACAACTCGTGCCATTTTTACCTGGAAACCCAGTGGTAAAAACAGGTGGAGACAAGGCCATAACAGCCATTTCTGCAGCGCCTTTTGGTTCCGCTTTGGCTTGCCTTATATCCTATGGCTATATTAAAATGCTTGGCGAAGAAGGCTTAATACAGTCTACCAAAATAGCCATTTTAAATGCTAACTATATTAAACATCGCTTACAAGGAAGTTTTGATACTTTGTATTCTGGTGAATGTGGAAGAGCCGCCCATGAAATGATTGTAGATTGCAGACCATTTAAAGCCCATGGAATTGAAGTAACCGACATTGCAAAACGTTTAATGGATTATGGTTTTCATGCGCCAACCGTTTCATTCCCCGTTGCTGGAACTTTAATGATTGAACCAACAGAAAGCGAAAGCAAACAAGAAATGGATCGTTTTTGTGATGCTATGATTTCTATCAAAAAAGAAATCGATCAGGCTTCAAAGGATGATGAACATAACGTTTTAAAAAATGCTCCTCATACATTAGAAATGATTGCATCAACAAATTGGGTTTATCCATACTCTCGAGAAGAAGCAGCTTTTCCGTTAGACTATGTAAAAGACAATAAATTCTGGCCTACAGTAAGACGTGTTGATGATGCTTATGGAGACAGAAATTTGATATGTACATGCGCTCCAATCGAAGCTTATATGGAGGCTTAAATCAGTTGTTGAACATCGTAAAATTTAGCACCGTTTAACTGGCCTTTAATTTATAGTGATTAAATTCGTTCTCTATTAAATTAAAGGCTTAATTTTTTATTTATGAATATCAAGATTACAGGCACTGGAAGTTATATTCCAGATACTATTGAAAAAAATGAAAACTTCAACCAACACACCTTTTTAAGCACCGATGGTTCTCCTATAAACAGTGAGAACGCCATCATTATTGAAAAATTTAAAGCCATTACAGGCATTGCTGAACGCAGATACGCCAATGACCATTTAAATTCTTCTGATTTAGGTTTTTTTGCTGCCGAAAAAGCCATCATAGACGCTCATATTGACCGAGAAGAACTGGACTATATCATTGTAGCCCATAATTTTGGCGATGTAAAACACAACGCAATCCAAAGTGATCTTTTACCTTGTTTAGCCTCCAGAATCAAACACAGTTTACGCATTAAAAACCCTAAGTGTGTGGCCTTTGATATTCTTTTTGGCTGCCCGGGTTGGATTGAAGGGGTTATTCAGGCACAAGCCTTTATAAAGGCTGGAATGGCAAAAAAATGTCTGGTCATTGGCAATGAAACTTTATCTAGAGTGGTTGATAAATACGATAGAGATTCCATGATTTATTCTGATGGTGCTGGTGCTGCCGTTATTGAAGCTACGGATGAAGAAGGTGGTATTTTAGCCCATGAAACAGGCAGTTATACTTATGATGAAGCCTATTATTTGTATTTTGGAAATTCCAACAATCAAGACTTATGCCGAGACACCAGATACATTAAAATGGATGGTCGTAAAATCTACGAATTTGCTTTAACCAATGTTCCAAATGCCATGAAAACTTGTCTTGAAAAAAGTGGTATGGATATTAAAGATGTTAAAAAAATACTCATCCATCAAGCCAATGAAAAAATGGATGAAGCCATTGTAAAGCGTTTTTATAAGCTCTATAAAGCCGATATGCCTGAAGGCATTATGCCCATGAGCATTCAAAATCTGGGAAATAGTTCGGTAGCTACGGTGCCTACCTTGTTTGATTTAATTAAAAACAATCAATTGAAAAATCATAGTCTTTCTAAAGGTGATGTTATTATATTTGCTAGTGTTGGTGCAGGCATGCATATCAATGCAATTGTTTACCAATGTTAAAGATTTCCGCTTTCGCTGAAATGAAGAAATTTAATTTTTAATGTACGATAAAAGCTATCCTAATAAACGATTTAAACATACCATTCAATTTTTAAAGTCTCATGTGTCTGAGTCCAGTTCTATTTTAGATTTAGGTGTTGAAAATCCTTTTACTAAAATCATGATTTCTGAAGGATACCAAGTTGAAAACACTCGTGGAGAAGATTTAGATGTTGATACGTCTTCCATTGCTCATTCAAAAGCCGATGTCGTGACAGCCTTTGAGATTTTTGAACATTTATTATCCCCTTTTACCGTGCTACAGGCTATACAGGCCAATAAACTGGTAGCCAGCGTTCCACTAAGGCTTTGGTTTTCTTCGGCATACAGAAGCAAAACCGATAATTGGGATAGACATTATCATGAGTTTGAAGATTGGCAATTTGATTGGTTATTGGAAAAAGCCGGTTGGACGATTATGGATAGGCAAAAATGGACAAACCCAACCAAAAAAGTTGGAATACGTCCAATACTAAGATGGTTTACACCAAGATATTATATTGTATATGCTGAAAGAGTTTAACTTTGAATCATTAAATTTTCGATTTTGAATTTCTACATCATCATTCCTGCACATAACGAACACGACTCTATAGGTATTACTTTAGATTCTTTAATCCATCAAACACTTTTACCAAAAAAAGTAGTGGTAGTGAATGACAATTCTACCGATGAAACCCAAGAAATTGTAGAAAGTTTCTCTTCAAAACATCATTATATTCATTTGATTAATTCAAAATCATCCAATGAGCATTTGCCGGGTTCAAAAATTATCCAGGCCTTTTATAAAGGTTTTGAAACTTTGGATGAGCATTATGATGCGATTTGTAAGTTTGATGCCGATTTAATTTTTCCACCCAATTATTTAGAAACGCTTTCAAAACACTTCATATCAAATCCAAAACTAGGCATGGTTTCGGGGTTTTGCTATATTGAAAAAAACGGGGAATGGATCTTAGAAAACTTAACTAGAAAAGACCATATTCGTGGGGCATTAAAAGCTTATAAAAAAGCATGCTTTCTGCAAATAGGAAAACTAAAACCATCCATGGGTTGGGATACGGTGGATGAATTGCTCGCTAAATATTACGGCTGGGAACTTTTAACCGATGCTTTCTTAAAGGTCAAGCATTTAAAACCCACAGGCATAAGCTATAACAAAGCTTCAAAATATATGCAGGGAGAAGCCATGTATAAAATGCGGTATGGTTTTGTTATTACCTTGATTTCTGCCTTAAAACTAGCTTATAAAAAACAAGGTGTTTCATTGTTTAAAGATTATATGAATGGGTATTTTAAAGCTAAAAAAGAAAAAATAGCCTTTTTAGTGTCTGAAGAAGAAGGTAAGTTTATTAGAAATTTACGTTGGAAGGGGATGATGAATAGCTTGAAATAATGTTATTCTAAAAAACTGAAGATTTTTTAAAGATAAGATGCTTCGACTGCGCTCAGCATTACAACTCCACACCTAACACCACACTATAACCTCAATTAAAACTCCAGTTTTTATAATTGCTTGACGCTTCAAGTTTATTTTCAATGCTATCATCCAGTTCAGGAAAAAAATCAATACCAGTAAGCTTTTCAACCTCATCTACAGATACAACAAACTTATATAATGGTTCATTTGAATTTTTATGAGGTATTAAAAAAGCAATCATTTTTATAGTTCCTTTATTATTATCCAAAATAATTTTATAAAACTGGTTTGGTACCGCAACTTGTTCTTCTCCAATAGTCTTTAAATGGTTTTCAAGAATGCCACCAGTTACGACAAAAACCCCATCATATTTGCTTGCCCAGTAACGAACCTTTTGTTCTAAGGTGTTCCAGATACCAGCATTAAAATCATGTTCCTGAGGACTGATATTGCTGGTTAAAAAGGTTTCATCATAAACTGATTTTCGATAACTTCTGTCTCCTGCAGGACATAAATGTCCGCGGTCGTACCCTGAGTTTTTATAATTTCTCCAATGGGCTGCACCTGTTTTAACGGCTTTATCCACTTCAAAATAAGGTCTTTCAAAATTAGTGTTTGAAAGCTGTTCTTTTTTTAATTCATAAGCCACCCATTCGGCTTGTTCATGGGGTTCGCTATACGATAATGAATAGCCCTCATGGTGTACTATTTGTCCTGTGGTGCTGGAAGGTAAAAAAAAGTCGTTGGTGAGCTGTTTGGTGTTGGCTCCTTGTTCGACAAGCTTTGTTTTTTCTTTTTGATTTAAAATAAATTCATACCCAAAAACACCTACAAGCATCAAAACAGCCACTACATAATATACCGTGCTTTTTCTCAAATTACATGGTTATTCTAAAACAAACTCTAAAGGGTTTCCAGTTATGGAACTGTTTGGAAAACTAATACTCAACAAAGCCGATACGGTTGGTGAAATATCACTGACCGCTGTTTTTTTTAGGGTATGACCCTTTGCAATGCCTTTTCCAAAAAACAATAAAGGCACATGGGTATCGTAATTATAGCCACTGCCGTGGGTGGTGCCTTTTCTGTGATAGGATATAAATCCTGGCTTGCCAACCAGCAAGATATCGCCAGAGCGTTTTTGATTGAATCCGTTTTGCAATAAATGTTCAATACCGTCACTAAAAGATGTTTGATTCATGGCTGTAGCAGTATAAACTTTAAAAATATCTTCATAGTTTATCACCTCATTGGCAATGGCTTCTTCAACATCATCTAGTTCTAAATCTAAAGATTTGATGGTGGCTTTATTTAAAAAAATCTGGTTATTGCTTATATTTTCTATTAAATCACTACTTCCAAAAGCTTCTTTAAGAAAGGCTTCTAAGCTGCTTCTTGAAGATTTATTATTAACATATCCTGCCGGAATTTTAACACTTTCCAGGTATGATGGTACATGCACAGCACCATGATCTGCGGTTAAAAATACGGTGTATTCTCCTTTACCAACTTTTTCGTCCAATACTTTAAAAAAGCGTTCAAGGTCTAAATCCAAACGTAAATAGGTGTCTTCAATCTCTTTAGAATTCACTCCAAAATTATGCCCTATGTAATCAGGACTTGAGAAGCTTACGGTTAAAACATCTGAAATGGCGTCTTGCCCTAATTGTTCTCCTTCAATAGCCATGATTGCAAAATCTGCTGTTAAACTGTTACCGTAAGGGGTTGCTTTTAAAATATCAAAGCCTCCGTTGGTTTCCTTTAAAGCCTTTAAATCGTATGGAAACGTAGCGGTTTCTTTTCCTTTAAAACCTTCTTCAAAATCATTTAAATCGCTACCGCTTTCTGTATAGGTATTGATATCGTATAAGGTATTCCACTCTTTTAAATAAGACTCCACGATGTTTGATTTATTAAACTTTTTTACCCATTGAGGCAATTCTTTCATATAAAAACTACTGGAAATAAAGACGCCTTCATTTTTACCATGAAACCAATAAGCGGCATTGGCGGTATGGCCAGCTGGCAAAATAGCGCCTCGGTCTTTTATGGAAATACCAATGGTTTTACCTTTCATTTGTGTGAATAATTTATTCTCGTCTGCAAAGGTGGTTGCCACCATTCTGTGTGGAGACATTTTACCTGCATCATCTGTGGTTCCAATAGATTCAACCGAATTGTCTCCAGCACAATACACAGACTCTTTGGTGCTTTTATCATACCAATCATTGGCTATAATGCCATGATATTTTGGGGTTGTTCCCGTATAAATAGAGGCGTGTCCGGGTCCGGTATAGGTTGGGATGTAATTAAAGTGATGGTTTTCACAATTAAACCCTTCATTCATCATGCGCTTAAAACCGCCTTCGCCGTATTTGTTGTAAAAACGCGTTAAATAATCGTAACGCATTTGGTCCACTACAATACCAACCAACAATTTTGGTTGCTTTTGGGAGATTGCATTTTTTTCTGAAGGCTTTGAAATGTTTTGTTGTGCAACGCATGGCATGGTTAAAATAACCATTAGAATAAGGTGAAATAATTGTCTCATGGATATCATTTTGATTTGATTTTACAAAAATACCAAATTTAACACGTCTTAATTTAAATTTTAAGTTAAATACCCTTAACTTTTTTTTACTTTAGCGTTAAGAATTTTAATCATGATATACCTTCAAAATATAGGCACCTATTTTTTAATGATTGTTGAGATGTTTCGTAAACCAACCAAGTGGTGTGCCATGAGACAGCTTATCCTTAAAGATATGGACGACTTAATTATTGGTTCTTTAGGAATTGTTGCCTTTATATCTTTTTTTGTTGGAGGCGTTGTTACCATTCAAACAGCTTTAAATCTTGACAATCCATTTCTTCCAAAAAGCCTCATTGGTTTTGCAACCCGACAATCTATAATTTTAGAGTTTGCCCCAACTTTTATTTCAATTATAATGGCTGGAAAAGTGGGTTCGTTTATAACCTCAAGTATTGGAACTATGCGTGTTACAGAACAAATAGACGCCTTAGAAGTTATGGGTATTAACTCTTTAAATTATTTAGTATTTCCTAAATTTATTGCGCTAACGCTCTATCCATTTGTAATTTCTATTGCCATGTTTTTGGGAATATATGGCGGGTTAATTGCCTGTGTTTATGGCGGATTTGCAACCTTAGAAGAATATATTACTGGCATTCAATCAGAATTTACGCCTTTTCATGTTACCTATGCCTTTATAAAAACCTTTGTTTTTGCATTTATTTTGGCAACCATTCCATCGTATCATGGCTTTTATATGAAAGGTGGTGCACTTGAAGTTGGCAAAGCCAGTACTGCTTCATTTGTTTGGACCAGTGTGGTTATAATTCTTTTAAATTATATTTTAACCCAAATGTTGTTGAGCTAATGATAGACGTTAAAAACATCCATAAATCATTCTCTGGCGTAGAAGTTTTAAAAGGCATTAGCACCACGTTTGAAAAAGGAAAAACCAACTTGATTATTGGGCAAAGCGGTTCGGGCAAAACCGTTTTTATGAAATGCTTGTTAGGATTGTTTGATTATGAAGAAGGAACCATCTCTTACGATGGCAAGATTTTTTCTAACTTAACGGAAGACGAAAAGCGAAATTTACGTGCAGAAATAGGCATGGTATTTCAAGGAAGCGCGCTGTTTGATTCTATGACCATTGCCGAAAACGTTATGTTTCCATTAAAAATGTTTACCAAACAAAGCAAAAGCGAAATGGAAGACCGTGTAGATTTTGTTTTAAAACGTGTTAACTTAATTGATGCCCACAACAAAATGCCCAGTGAGGCGTCTGGTGGCATGCAAAAACGGGTTGCCATAGCACGAGCCATTGTAAACAAACCTAAATATTTATTTTGTGATGAGCCCAATTCTGGACTAGATCCAAAAACAGCGATTATTATTGATAACCTCATTCAGGAAATTACCGACGAGTATCAAATTATCACCGTAATTAATTCTCACGACATGAACTCTGTTATGGAAATAGGCGAAAAAATTGTGTTTTTAAAAGATGGTTTAAAAGCCTGGGAAGGGTCTAAAGACAACATTTTTAAAACGGACAATAAAGCTGTAACCGATTTTGTATATTCTTCTGAACTCATGAAAAAAGTACGTCAAATGTATATTGAAGAGAAAAAGTAATTAATTAACGCGTTTAACTACTAAGGTATCCAAATTCAATTTTAGCTTTAACCATTTTTCTAACTTATCACGGTCTTTTATCCTAACTTTTTCATTGGTTAAAGAATCTATCCATCTTACTGTAAATACTGCAACTGTATCTGTTTTTGTAAAGTTGGTATAAATGATGTTTGAATAAGAAAACTGATCTAAATATTCATAATTTATCTTTACTTCTTTAGTAAGTTCTTCAAATGGAATGTAAAGTTTTTCAATTTTACTCAGTTGTCTTACTTTGTCTTCTAGGTAATATATTTTTTGTGTTTGCGATAATAAATCAACGGAGTCTCGGTAACGCAATTCTTGCATGTATTTAAAATTGTCCAACGCTTTTGAGCGGTTTTGATTGAAATTTAAAGTAGATTCTGTTAAAGCATTATAATCCTTCATTCTGCCCTTGAGTAGGCTGATGGTTTGGTCTGAAATCTCATCAAGCCCAAAGATATTGATGTTTATAGACGATGTTTTTCTATCAACATACTGGTAGGATGCGTTATTTTTCATGTATTCAAAATGAGGTAAATCTTTTAATTCATTATTAACAAATGCTTTAGCATCTCTCATAAAATTACTCTCTTGCAATACATTAACAAAGGTCCAAATAGCTGGTATCATCACCACAATGGCCAGCAGAGAAGCCACTTGCCCAATCCTTTTTCGCTTTGCAGAATTGACATATTTAAGCATAGGAAAACGCAATACCTTTAAAACGATAAAGGTTGCCAATGCAATGAAAATAGTGTTGATGGTAAACAAATACATGGCGCCACCAAAATACTGCCAATTGCCTTTGGCCAAACCATACCCTGCGGTACACAACGGTGGCATTAAAGCGGTAGCAATGGCAACCCCAAAAATTACCGAGGCAATGGTTCCTCTTTTAGTGCGTGCTATGATGAGTGCAGAACCACCAAAAAAAGCAATAAGCACATCGCGAATGTCTGGTTTTACTCTTCCTAAAAGTTCAGAAGTATCCTCGCTTAATGGAAACAAATAAAAGAATAAAAACGCTGTAAGTAAACTAAGCGCTATCATGATGCCTAAATTGATTAAAGAGCGCCTTAGTGTATCCACATCATTAATGGCAATGGATAAACCAACCCCAAGAATAGGCCCCATTAATGGTGAAATTAACATAGCGCCAATTACCACGGCGGTTGAGTTGGCATTTAAACCAACAGAAGCCACAAAAATAGAGCAAATTAATATCCAGGCCGTGGCTCCTTTAAAAGGAATATCAAGTTTTATGGCCTCAACCGTGGCGTCTTTATCGGTATCTTCTCTAAAATCCAATAAGGTTTGAAGAAAATTCTTAATACTAATGAATAAGCCCCTTGCCTCTTTTTTTATGCCTTCTTTGGCTTCTTGTGAGGTTGCATCCTTTTTTATGTCTTCTTCAGAAAAGTTGAATTTATTTTCGTCCATATGTGCCACAATGCTTTATGTGTTTAACCATAGTGCTCTCCGTACTTGTTTTTTACTTTTTGGAGCACTTTTTTAATATCTTGTTCTTTTGATTTTGGATAGATAAGCAACACCTCATCTTTATCCACAATAATATAATCTTTTAACCCATCCACCACCACTATTTTATGGTTGGCGGTTCTAATCATGTTTCCGGAGGCATCTTCGGTTAAGGTTCTGGCATTTACCACCGCATTCTCTTGGTCATCTTTATCTAGTTTATCATATAAACTGCCCCAAGTTCCAAGGTCGTTCCAATCAAATTCAGCCGCTATGACATACACATTTTTAGACATTTCCATGATGGCATAATCTACCGAAATATTGTCTGCTTTAGCATAATTTTCTTGAATAAAAGCGTTTTCCTGTTCTGTATTATAGGCCGATAATCCTGTTTTAAACAATTCAAAAAGAGTTGGTTGATTTTTTTGAAAAGCTGCAATGACACTTTTAACACTCCACATAAAAATGCCTGCATTCCAAAGAAAATTTCCTTTGGCTATAAAGTCTTTTGCCGTGTTATAATCTGGTTTTTCCCGAAACTGATGGACCGATTTTATGGGGCTTTTTGACGTTTTATCAAACTCGATATACCCATAACCGGTGTTTGGAAAGGTAGGTTGAATGCCTAAGGTCATTAAAGCGTCATGCTTTTCACAAAAATCAAAGGCTTGCTGTACGTTGTTTGAAAAGGTGGCTTCATCTTCAATCCAATGGTCACTTGGCGCCACAATCATGATAGCCTCTGGGTTTTCTTTCTGGATTTTTAACGAGGCGTATAAAATACAAGGAGCCGTGTTGCGCATGGCAGGTTCTAACACCACCTGGCGTTGGGTTACTTGGGGCAATTGCTGCAGCACCAAATCATGATACCGCTTATTGGTTAAAATAAAAATATTTTCTTGAGGTATTCGTTTTGCCAGCCGTTTAAATGTTTTTTGAATGAGGGTATCGCCGGTGCCCAGCATATCGTGAAACTGTTTTGGAAATGCTTCTGTGCTTACTGGCCAAAACCTAGAGCCTACGCCACCTGCCATTAAGATGGCATAATAATTTTTATTCATCATGATATTAATTCTACTTCAACATTAGGATTGAAAAGATACAACTTTCCGGTGGTTACCTCAACACACTGATACCGCTTGGTACGCTTAGCCATTTTTTTAAAGACTTTGCCGTTGTATATTTTAAAACTACTGCCTAAAGGTAATTCAAAAATATAGGTTTTATTTTGGTCTTCATCATATTTTTTTAAGGCCAATGCCAAATCTGTATCGGTATCGCTAGAGGCTTTGGGGTTTTTAAAATACTTGGCTAGCAGAGGCAATAAGGCCGTTGGAAAAACCTCTGGATTTAAAAACGGTAGCATAAGGTGCTGAAAAGTGCGCTTCCACTCTACCCCATGGGGTTTTATAAAACGCCCATAGTTTTGGTAGGCTTCAAAATGAGCCATTTCATGAATGAGGGTGATTAAAAACCGATAGGTATTTAAGTTGGAATTGACCGTGATTTGATGCTTAGCATTGGGCAAGCGCCTATAATCGCCATGCCGGGTTTTACGCTCGTTTTTTATTTTTACCACCAAATGTTCGTGTTCCAACAGTTGCAATACCGAAGCTGTAGCTGCTTGTGGAATAAAATCATGGAGCTTTCTATGCATGGCACAAAAATAATGGAAATATTGAAAGTAGAACCATTTGATTTTATAATATTTAGAGCTGGTAAATAGGCAAAAATAAACCTAAAATAATAATAGTTTTTTAATTGTGAAATGTTTTATAATTGTGTTAAATTTATGGTTTATCATTTTTATATGCAAACAGTTATTACGTTACAGCCCCTATTACATAAAGACCATAACCAAATAGCTATTGGATTTAATTACAATACCGATGTAAAGAACCATATACGATTATTGAAAGGCATTTGTTGGAGCCAAACGCACAAAACTTTTTATATAGCGAACACCACACAAAACAAAAAGAAGTTATACCTGCATTTGAAAGAAAAAAAATGGTTTATCGATTACAGTGCCTTAAAATTATCTGTTCAAACAATAACCCATAAAGCAACTTCTGTAAACCCCTTAAATTTGCCAAAGCTAAATGACGACACAAAAGAAAACGTTGAACGTTACAAGCGCTGGATGCAACAAAAAAGATTAAGCAGCAATACTATTGCTACCTATGCCGAAGTAACCTTACAGTTTTTAAGATATTTACAACTAAAAGGGCAACAACAAATAACAGGCCGGCTAATAGAAACCTTTAATTATGAATACATTGTAGCCCCGGGCAAATCTATTTCGTACCAAAACCAATGCATAAACGGTATTAAAAAATACTTAGAATACACACAACAGGCCATAGACCCCCTTATAATAGACAGGCCTCGCAAAGCCAAAAACCTACCCGAAGTATTAAGCACCCATGATATTAAGTCTATATTAGACCACACAAAAAACATAAAGCATAAAACACTATTGGCATTATTGTACAGTGGTGGCCTGCGTATTGGAGAGGCTATTAATTTAAGATTAAGCGATATAGACAGTAAGCGTATGCTTATACATATAAAAATGGCCAAAGGAAAAAAAGACCGATACACCTTGCTGTCGCCTTTATTTTTACAGTTACTTAGAGATTACTATCTTCTATACAAACCAAAAAATTACTTATTTGAAGGTCAAAACGGACAGCAATACACAAGCTCTAGCGCTCAGCAAGTATTAAAAAAGGCCTTATCCCTTGCAAAGATAACAGGTAAGCGCATAACCCTACACACGCTTAGGCACAGTTTTGCAACCCATTTATTAGAAAGTGGCACAGATTTAAGATATATTCAAACCTTATTAGGTCACAGCAGTCCAAAAACCACCATGATATACACCCATGTAAGTGAGCATCGTTTACAAAAAATTAAAAATCCTTTTGATAGTTTGTAAGAAAAGACTAGCTTAGCTAAGTATAAAAACGAGAAATTATTATAAAAACGAGAAATTATGATAAGAAAAATAACCACAAGAAAAAATGTTAAAACTTGGGCATATCCTTCCGATTTGGTATGATATGTTATTAAAAGTTCAGCATATAAACAAGTTAGGTGCAAGCGCAGGACGACCGACAACTCGACAATAAACCGACAGAAACGAAGGACGAAAATGCCAACGCTTCGCAAAATTAAAAGAGGTGTTTTGCCAAGGCACTTGCCAACCCAAAAAACACCACATTTAATTTTGCCCAACCGCACCCAAAGCCCACCCACCACCCTGACAAAATGTTGAGAAGTTTGACGACTTTTTTATAATGACTTTGGAAATTTCTTTTTACATTCGCCAATAATTGTCAAGTCAAAAAAAAGCACATTGAAAACGATAGGAACTACATTACGAGAGTTAAGAGAAACGAAAGGACTTCTCCTGAGAGAAGTTGGAGCAAAACTTTCGCTTGACCCGACTATTTTGAGCAAGATAGAACGTGACGAAAGAATGCCGACACGTGAACAAGTGAAAGCTCTTGCAGACTTTTACAAAGACCAAAAGAATGAAGTAATCATTGCCTGGCTTTCTGACAAATTATATTACGAAGTGCAAGACGAAGACCTTGCATTACAAGCAATGCAGGTAGCAGAGGAAAAAATTAAATACAACAAGAAGAAGAAATAAGATATGGCAACAGTTACTAAAAAGGATAAATTTTTTGAAGTGCTTCGTAACATTTTTGTGGGTGCAAAGATTGAAGGCAACTCAGGTTATGTAAACCTGATGAAAATAAAAAGCAAGTATTACAGCGAGTTTAAAGAACAATTGCACACAGACATAGATGCAAAACTGAAAGAGGTTGGACAAAACTTTGAAGAAGAATTGTATAATAAGCTTTTTACTTTCTTCAAAAAATACTTTTCTCAAAACGGTTCTATTTATTTTTCTTACACACCATTACAAGAAAAGGTTTATGAACGCATATACAGAGACGATAAAGATGTAATGCTGTTTTGGAAAACTCATATGCTTTATTATGTAAAGACGGAACGCCTTTTTAAAAATATGGAGGTAGAAGATGAAGATATTATCTACCTATTTGATGTGGCAGAATTACAACACAAAAAAAGCAACGAAAAAAAGGACTTAGTTTTTGAACTTGTTAAGGCAGAACATACAGACAAAAGAAGAATTCACTTTTCTGTGAAGTATTCTGCAAACGGAAGCAAAACCAAAACAGAAGAGATACTAAAAAAGATAAAAAAGGAAAAAGCTTTTGGCTCTATTAATTTGAAACAAATAGAAAGAGTTTTAGGCATTTATAAAAGACAAAGTGAAGTTGATTATTTCATAAATAAAGATGCCAAAGGATTTTTAAAAGAACAATTTAGTCTATGGATAAAAGGCTATTTACTTGATGATGAAACCTTATTTGAGCCTGCAAGGCTTAACCAATTGAAAGCATTACAACACATTGCATTTAATATTATTGATTTAGTTGGGCAATTTGAAGATGAGTTGGTAAAAGTTTGGAATAAACCAAAGTTTGTTCACTCGTCTAATTATGTAATTACGCTTGATAGAATAGCTGAAAAAGATTTTGCTTTACTTGAAAAAATATTAAAAAATAAAGGGATTATAGAACAGGTAAAGGAATGGGAAGAATTAGGGTTGGCAAATCCAAAGTTTGATATAAAGGAAATTTTAAGCGGAAAGAAACTAAATGAACTTTTTAAATATCTTCCTTTGGATACTAAATTTATAAAAGATTTAGAGATAGAAATTTTATCAAAATTCAATAATTTAGACAAAGAAATAAATGGCTGGTTAATTCATTCTGAAAATTACCAAGCACTAAATACATTAAGAAACTTACTCTATAGAAAATTAAAAACAATTTATATTGACCCTCCATTTAATACTGGTAGTGATTTTGAGTATGCTGATTTTATTCAAGACTCATCTTGGTTATCTCTTATCTACGATAGATTAGAAATTTCTAAAAACTTATTATCTGATTTAGGATGTTTTTATATGCATCTTGATGGTTACGCTAATTATATGGGAAGAATGTTGATGGATAAAGTTTTTGGCAATGACAAAAAAGAAATATTTAGAAACGAATTAATTTGGAGTTATAGAAGTGGTGGTGCTTCAAAATATGAATATTTGCCAAGAAAACACGACACTTGTTTTTTATATTCAAAAACAAAAGATTTCAAAGTTAAGCCAACCTATGAGAGACAATATTTAGAAAAATCTTTTATGGGTAGCAAGCAAGATGAAAATGGAAAGTATTATGTTGACACGATAATGCGTGATGTAATTGAAGGTTTAATATATCGGGTGGAAAATGAAAAAGTAGTAAAAAAATATAATGTTAGACCAGTATTAAATCTTGCAGCAGAACATATGGGATTTGATACACAAAAACCAGAAGGATATTTAGATTTATTATTTGATATATCTGATGTAAAAGAAAATGAATTTGTGTTGGACTTTTTTAGTGGATCAGGAACTACTATAAATGTTGCACATAAAAAGAACATTAAATGGTTTGGTATTGAACTTGGAAATCATATTAATGAGTTTTATGTTAATTCAAAAGGTGAAAGAAAACAAGGACTTAGAGCAAGATTGAAAAAAACACTTTTTGGATTCAAACAAGGTATTAATGAAGAAGTAAATTTCAATGGAGGTGGTTTCTTCAAATACTATTCCTTAGAGCAATATGAAGAAACACTTTCTAAAATAAAATACGAAGACAAAGGTGCATTGCCAACCCAAGACATTTATCATCAATACTTGTTTCTAAAAGACTTGAAATTGGCTGATGATGTAGTTAAGTTGGATGAAAAAAGTAAAAGCATAAAAGTAGATTTAACCAAACTTCATCCTGCAATTGATATACCCGAAACATTGAGCCACCTTACTGGAAAGTTCATTAAGCAAATTAAAAAAGATGAAGTTGTGTTTACCGATGGCACAAGTATAGACCTTACCAACATTGATTACAAAATTGTGAAACCTTTAATCTGGTGGTAATATGGAGAGCAGTATATTATATAGCATAACAGACAGTTTTGATGTTGAACAAATTCCAACAGTTTGGAAAAATATTGACTACAATACTTTTTCAGAGGGTAAAAAACTCTATCCATATCAAAGGGAAGCATTAGAAAATTCTTTAAAAATTCTTTACAAGTTTTATCAAAACAACAGCAAAAAAGATAATGAAGCCTTAAAAAAAGACTTTCTAAAACTTGCTGAACATAATGGACTAGTCAAAGAACAGCAAGAAAAATATTTTGCCTATACCAATCAGGAAAGCAAAGCGTATGAAATCCTTTCAGAGTATTTTGAAGAAGATACAAATCAATTACCTGCATACCATTTCATAAACCGTATGAGTTTTTGGATGGCAACAGGTAGCGGAAAAAGTATTGTGCTAATTAAACTTATTGAGTTGTTGCAAGACTTAATGAAAAACGAAACCATTCCACAAAACGAAATTTTATTTCTTACGCATCGTCCTGACTTGATAGACCAGTTAAAGGCACACATTATTGAATTTAATCAATACACCAAAAGAGAAAAAGGAATTGAGTTTATTGTTCGTGATTTAAAAGAATTTCCAGAGCAAAAGATTCAAGGAAATTTATTCAAAGACACACAAATTAATATTTACTTCTACCGTTCTGATTTGGTTTCAGACATTCAAAAAGAAAACATTATTGACTTCAAAAATTACGACAATGATGGCAAATGGTATGTGATTTTAGATGAAGCACACAAAGGAGATAGTGAGGAAAGCAAACGCAAACAATATTTTAATATCCTTAGCCGAAATGGTTTTCTATTCAATTTCTCGGCAACATTTACAGATGAAATAGATATTCTTTCAACAGTTTATAATCTC
>Ga0100385_1000639_pt1 | contig 39813 bp, 40 predicted proteins | sample CryGeymeta201509_FD_81543 | JGI IMG/M metagenome (GOLD analysis project Ga0100385, IMG submission 81543) | Groundwater microbial communities from Crystal Geyser aquifers in Utah, USA - Crystal Geyser metaG 2015-09 | ecosystem: Environmental > Aquatic > Deep subsurface > Groundwater | place: USA... | reverse complement strand
TATCTCCAGGCGCTCGGACTACCCGAATCCATCTTCATCACTCCCGTACAAACCATCCTTAAAAACAAAAATTGACTCAATAAATTACTTAAAATCGATCATCCGAGTTCAGGAATGTGGGATTAGAGAATCAAAAATTGTTATACCCGGGCGAAGGCCTCACGAAGGAACAAATCTACGCCCTGGGCTGCCAAGCCCATTTTGAAGGACGAGTCGATGAGGGCATGACACTGTTTAACCAACTGAAGCCGAGTGATGAGGATGTGTTTATTCGCGCGCATTGCTTTTTATCGCAAGTGCTTTCCTTTTCCCGTAACTACGATCTTGCCTTGAATCGCGTCTTATGGCTGCTGCGGATTTTCCCGAATCATGAAAAAGTGCTGCACTACGCGGTTTTAGTTCACTCTTACCGGGAGGAATACGAACGTGCTGGTCAGCTATTAGATGCCTACGAGCCAGCAGTCTGGGATCGAGGCGGCTATTACTACCAAGCCGCCTGTATCTTCGCCGGGTTGCAGGAGTATGTCCCATCACTTCTGGCGTTGAGTATGAGTCTGGAAGAAGGCGGAATCCTTTATCATCGCAAGCTGTGGTATGATCCCGAGCTGCGCTTACTGTGGAAAGCCCTCCCTGCTATGACTGCGGTGCCCAAGGTTCGTAAGATACTGATGAAGGCCTATTGGCCTGCGCTACTCGCCACCTTTGACCCAGAAGCGCCTTTCGACGAACTGGATCCCGGAAATCTTCGGTCATTCAGCGCAGAGGAAATGCACTTCGTCGGCGTCGTGCCACAGGGTCCATTAGCCTTCATTATCGAAGAGCGCAGGTCAGATAACCCAACCATCTACGATGCCTTGCAGAGCCGCCTCAAAGATCAACGTGAACAATCCGTGCAGGGGCTCAAAAATGCAATTTCCAGAATCTCCTAAGATGCGCGACTCAAAATCTCAGATTATCGCGACACCCTACCGCAAAAATCACATCGCCGGGATGACTTCCGGGTTGTTGGCCAGGGTGCGCTTCAGCAACTCCTCGGCCTCAACCTCGAGGCCGTGTGCAATCGAGAGCATGAAATGCAACGAGGGCTGGGTCAGGCCGCGTTCCAGCTTCGAAATCGAGGATACATCACAGCGACATGCTTCCGCCAATGCGACCTGCGACAGCCCTTGCTCCAAGCGCAGTTCTTTCAGTGCCAATCCAAATGCGAGTTCCGTTTTCAATCCCTGCAGTGTAGCGGGGATTGACCAAGTTGTTTATAGGAACATATTCCTATCTCACCATTCCATAATCCTCAACGCAGAAAGTTCAAAAATACACGTTGATGATAGCAACCTCGCTGCGAATACTTTATTGTGAACCAAGATAAAAAAGTAAGTCAGGCCTATGACATCATAGGCGACATCCATGGTCATGCGGCCGAGCTCGAGGCGCTGCTACATAAGCTGGGTTACAGCGAAGAAGAAGGCTGCTTCCGTCACCCCGAAGGCCGCAAGGTCGTTTTTCTCGGGGATTACATCGACCGGGGTCCGGAAATCCGCCGTGTGCTTCAGATTGTTCGCGCTATGATCGACGCGGGCGAGGCTCAGGGCATTCTGGGCAATCACGAGGTCAACGCCCTGTGGTATCATCACCAGGACAAGGACGGCCAATATTTGCGCGCCCATGGCCCCGGTATTAAAAAACAGCACATCGCTTCGCTGGAGCAGATCGCACGACCGCAGCCCAACGAATGGAAGGCGTGGCTCGACTGGATGGCTGGCTTGCCCCTTTGGCTCGACTTCGGCGTTTTTCGTGTCGTTCACGCCTGCTGGGCGGCAGAAAACATTCAAGCTCTCGAAGGCATTGACCTGCGAAATTTTGACGATCTCGTCAAATACAGCCGGAAAGGCTCAAAGGAAAACCAGTTGCTCCGGCCACTGCTGAATGGTCCTGAGCTGGAATTGCCCGAAGGAGTTGTTTTTATGGCTCATGGCGGCAAAAAATGCGAGGAAATCCGCTATAAATGGTGGGAGCCACTGGAGGGTCTCTCCTACCGAAGGGCGCTCTATCCGGGGCACGATCCCGGACTGCCAGATATGCTGATCGAGAATCCGCCCAGCTCGAACAGCGTCGCCCCCGAGGACCCGATCATGTTCTTCGGGCATTACGCGATACTCGAAGAAAAACCCGCCCCAATCCTGCCCAACCTCGCCTGCCTGGATTACGGCTGCGGCAAAGGTGGCGATTTGGTCGCCTACCGCTGGGACGGCGAAAGTTTTCTCAACGATTCGAACTTCGTCTCGGTTTCCCCGCGAGAGGCTTCAAGAAATGGTTCAATTGAGATTGATCGGTATTCTAGCGAACCAAATTTGGAAGGAGGCATCGAGTGATTTCAAAGATCGTCAGTGGTGGCCAGACTGGTGCCGATCGCGCTGCGCTCGATGTGGCCCTCGAGTATGACTTCCCGCATGGCGGGTGGTGCCCCAAGGGACGCCTGGCCGAAGACGGCCCAATCCATTCGGCATACGTGCTCGCCGAGTCCACGACAAAAAACTACCTCCAGCGCACCGAGTGGAATGCCCGGGATGCCGATGGCACCGTCATTTTCACGATGAAGTCTGCGTTAACGGGTGGTTCCAAGCGGACAATAGACTTCGCCCGCAAGCACACCCGGCCCTGGGTGCATCTCTACCCGGAAATGGACGAAGATCCGGTTGAGGCACTGCGCAGATTCGTTGAACGGCACCGCATTCAAACCCTCAATGTGGCCGGATCGCGCGGCAGCAAAGAGCCGCAGCTGCACGGATGGGTGTGCGAGGTGCTGGAAGCGGCATTTTTTGCTACCGATGCGCAGCGAGCGGTTGCCGCGGCCCTGCAGTATCTTGGATCAGAGATTGAGGCCTATGATGTCAGAGATAATGCCGACTGCCCTACAGACTACGGCGATGTAGCGGTAAAAAACTGCTGGCGTGTTTACTTCAGCCTCAAGCAGAGCCAGCCGACACACCTCGGCGGCGACAGTCCTTACATCCTAATCGAAAAAGAAACCCACCGCGTCATTGGACGCGGAATAGAAGGCGGCGAATGATGCTAAAAGGCCTACCAGAAGATGCAACCAAGCTTGATGGCTTTCTCCGTAAAGAAGGCTTCAAATGCCATGAACAGGATTCGGATGGAGTCCAATTTTCCCGATGGCGCTATTACCTTCGGGAGTTCCGATGGTTTGATAGCAACGTGATGTTTCGGTTGGTGATCCGTTTCGATCTCCAAATCCACGATGATCCCGGCGGGTCTTACGACGACAACCATGAGTTATTCTATGAAAATGCCTATGTGGTCGTATTCGACCGCCGCATGGAGGACGACCCCAGCCTCTTCGATGGTGACAAGTATTACGATGAGGAGACGGAGTCCCTTCGCAAGATCGACAAGTATCGGATTCGCGTGAGCGACTACGCGGCAATCAAAAACCTGATGGAGACACTCGCCAGCTAATGGAAATCCGTAACATTCTTATCTACACGCTGACAGGGGCTGTGCTAGGCATCACAAACTACGTAAGGGCTGAGGGCGTCTTCCCGCCAACGGCATTTGCGCTTCTGGGAAACAGCCTCATTGGTTACATCGCGCTCATTTTTATCGTCGGCCCAGCGGTCGGACTTTCGAGCTGCTTCGCCAGTAAAAATACCGATGAGAAAATTTTTGAGGAACAGGCAGTCGTAGCAGGCTGCACGGTCATCGTGATATGCCTCGCTTACCTGGTCTTCGAACTTTCCAAATAAGGTGCACTTTATGGAACACGGAATCATTCAAAGTTCATTCAAACAGGGGACGATTGCGTTCGATTTGAATTCTTTCTTCCATCGGTGAGCCGTGCCAACCGAAACGCCGCAGGCCCTTGCCAGTTTCGGGCAGAATAACTCTGGGTTCTCATTCAGTAGGCGGAAAGCGTCTGGAATTCTTCCTGCGAAGCAATCTTGACTATGTTAGAAACCTGAGAAACTTCACTTGCGTCCATCGAAAGAAGCAGTTATTCCATAACCTGCCGAATTGGAATTACTTAGTCAGCTCGTAAGTTAGCCTGGGGCCAGACTTAGGCCAGTGTTGGCTTCGTTTTTTCTGTTGCACTCGGACTTTAATTGATCTTTGGTTTATACTTTACCAAATATTTTAAAAACTTCGAAAACATATCGAGATGAATGGGAACTTTAATGGGAACATTAGGTATTCAAAATGATATTTATTTCGTAAAATGCTAATAATCAACGGTCCCTATAGTTCAATGGATAGAACCGCTGTTTCCTAAACAGTTAATCCGGGTTCGATTCCCGGTGGGGGCACCAGCCTAAAAGTATAATAAACAAGGGTTTGCGAAAGATTGAGGAGATTTTCAGATTTGCGTCAAAATGCCAGAAAACGCCAGAAAATGCCCTGTTTTGCCAGAAAAGTGTCAACAAAGTGCCAACGGATTTTCCGCTTCTTTAGTGGGTTAGGGGTCAATTTTGCGGACTGATATTTTCAAAAAGTGGCAACAAACGGTCCTGAGCACGAAAAAGCCCACCTCGAAAGGGGGCTGTGATGATGGGGCAGGCTGTGCGCGGTCAGTCCGTGGCCTCGATCTTCAAAGACAGCGCGTGAGCTATTTTGAGCGCACGCCGGATTGCGTCCAGTTGGTCGGTCGTGACGTGGCCGGGGGTCAGTTGCAGGGTTTTCGTCGTGGCGACGGATGCCGCAAGCGCGGCCTTCGTGATGGTGTCGGGTTGGGTCATATCAAGTTATCGTGATGGGTTGATTTCTAAGATTTTTTATTACGTGGATTTTTTTTATTCCAGAGTGAGAGACCGGGCTAGCGCAGGAAACCTCCGATTTCCCTGGTTCCAAGGAGACTCCTTAGGTAGGGGGGTGCCCTGCCGTCCTGCTGGCTCTGTGCGGCCCATGGTGGGCTTTGTGGGCGCTGCCGCGTCTATTCATCCACGGTCGGTTCCTTGGGCGCGTCCTGCGGCTCCTGTGTGGCTTCCGGTCGTGGTCGCATTAGTGGCCTGCCGATGACTGGCCCGATGTTGGGGCGGATTACTGGCCCGATGATCGCCGGTTGCTGCTGGTCGCTCATCGTGTCAACTGCTTCGGGTATGTGACGCGGTCGCCCTTCACGATGTTGCACCGGTATGTCAACGCCTGCAGGCCGCTTGGAGTCTCAACAACAACGATGTCAGCACCACCAGCGCGGAAGCCGTCGGCCTCCATGCGTAACCAATCAGCATTGGTCGTTGCTCCCCATCTGTTCGGCCCGGAGTCGGCATTGGGTGTCAGGTCGGCAGTGATGTAAGCGGATCGCGAATCATTGGCTTGCACCTTGACGGACTTTGAACTCGTGGAGCTGGTCGGAGTCCGGGGGCTGGTTGGTCTGGGTGTCGTGGTCATGGTCATGGATGTGGTCGGTTTGTAGTTGAATTTCGGATACGTAGATTAGTTTCTGATTAGTTCCGTTTCCCTTATAAGGTTTTGAAACGGAAACGTATTAGCTCCCGAATGAGGGAACCTTAAGGTGGTTCCCCTCATCCTCGGGATGCGTTCCGATTCGTTCCGAAAAGAAACGGGTATTTTGAAACGGATTGCTAGGCGTGTATTCATGCGGGTAAAAGCGTTTCATGCTGCTGAAACGGATTGCTCGGGCGTTCGGGCGTAAAAGCTCGATCTGCCTTCTTTTCGCTTCTGGATTGCACCGGATTCGAGATTTTCCCGGATAAGCTCGAAGAAACGCTTTTTCGTGATGCCGAAATTATCACTAGCGGCGCGTTCAAGTTCCTTCGATTGCACCTCTTCGCCGGGGTCGATTAGCTCCAGAATTTGCGCCGGGGTGCCGCCTGCTTTGGGTCTGCCTGCTGAGCCTTTCAAAGTGGTCGGGGCGTGTTCATCTTTGAGCCATAGGGGATGATGCCACTTAATCGCAAACGGTTGCACCGGTGCGAAGTCTCGAAGGGTTGGCTCGATTACGAAAGAGGGTTGATCCTGGGTGGATTGCTCGGCTTCGGTCATCGAAAGCAAAACGTCCGGATCGCGTGCCCATGTTCCGGCTCCGCTCATTCTATCGATTGATGATTTCCCGGCCGCGTTGCCCTTGGCGAAGTGGTGACTCAAAAAAATTGCAGCGTTCGCTTCGTGTGCCATTGCCTCAACTTCCAGTAAGAAGTCGGCCGCGTCGTCGTTGCTGTTTTCCTCTCCGGTCTTTACCCGGTAAACCGGATCGATGCCAATTGCGCCGATGCCGTGTTGTTGGCAATACTTCGCAATGTCCTCTCGAAGCTTTGAGAATTCGACTCTACGGCCTCGAAGGCTGAGAAGGTGTAGCTGTGACGTGTCCCAGATTCCGGCGGCTTGTGCGATAGCTGAGATACGCCTGAGAAGGTTTGGCCGCATTAGCTCAAGGTCAATCACAAGGCAGGGTTTGCGCTCGGTCTGAAAGCCGAAAAAGTCCTTCCCAGATTGGATGCACAAGAGAGCGTGCAGCATAAGCCAAGTCTTGCGGGCTTTGCTTGGCCCTGAGAATAGCACCTTGCTGCCTTCGTATGCCATTCCATGAATTAGGATAGGCGGGGGCGTGAAGGCTTCCTTCGGCAAGCCGTCGTATGGTTCCGGGATGAATAGCGGGGGCTTCATCTCTTCGGGTGCATCTGGGTCGGCTACGGGTTCAAGTAGATTTTCAATCATGTTACAATGTCCTCAAAATCGGGTTCGTCTTGTTCGCTGAATCGCTTCGATATTTCATCGTTTAAGTCTGCGTCGGGGCTTTCGCTTCTCCATGCTGTCAGGCTTGCTGGTTTTAATTCTCGGAGTTGTGCGGCCCAGCGCAGTGTTGCCTTGCGGCCTGCTGCGTCGGAGTGTGAAAAAATTCTGATGTGCTTGCCTCGAAACAATTCAAGAGCCTCTTCGTGAATGGCCTGAGCGGCTCCCAGCATAGCGCAAAATGCCGTTGCGGGTATGCTGTCGGAGTCGTGCATGAAAAGCGCCGTAACGGCTGCCAGCGCGTCGGGACAGCCCTCCGTGATAAAGACGGTCGAAGTCTCGGGCGTGATCGTAGCGCAACCAATCGGCCAACGTGCAGAGCTGCCTTTGATGGTCATAGCTTTTGCGCCGATGCGGTGCCATGCTTGCCCGCTTGTGAGACGGCCCTGAGCGGCCCGGCGCTCGCTGTCAGTCATAAGCCATGCCCGGCCCTCTGGTGACTCGTAGAAGTGGAACATGCCGCGCCCGTGGAGTATCTCCAGCGCGGCGAAAGTCGGGATGCCTCGGGATCGGGCAAGCTGATCCATTTCCATGGCCGTGCCTCGATCGATTGGCGGCAAAACAAGTTCGCGCTTTGGCTCTGGCTTCGTCCTGGGTGCCTTCGGTCGGATCCTAGCGGCGGTCTTTCCCGTGCCCGCAAGTTCAATCACTGTTCGACAAGCGTCGGCTTCACTTTGCCCTGTGGCCAGCATCACGAATTCAACGACGCTCCCCTTGTCGCCTGTTGCGTGGTCAACGAAAGCGCGGCCTTCATCGAATATGGAAAACGACGGGTGTCGATCTTCTCGGAATGGTGAAAAGCAAGATGCTTTTGGGGTGCCCGGTAAGCCAAGCGCCTGCCATGCGTCGGGAATACTGAGAGCGCGTTTTGCCTCAATAAGCGGACTTGACGAAAACGGCTTTTCGGGTAGATTTAATGCCATCTTAAAAAAAGGGTTTTGTGATATATCGCTAGGAGGCCCGCCGGTGGATTAGAACTGCCCGGCGGGCTTTTTTTGCGTATCCTCTGAGCGAGGTAGATTAAAGGCCCTGAGCTCGGGCGTCGGACTCAAGCCGGGCGGAGATTTGCGCGGCGGTGTCGGTGATCTCCATCAGGCCTGGCAACTCAAGGTATGCGAACCCTGGGTTCAGGCCCTGCGATGCGGCGGCGTGCTGACTCGGACGCTGATTATGAATAAAGACATTTCCCGCAAGTGCCTCGAATCGGTAAAAAGCCTCCACTCCGGTAGTGCGGCAAAGCACTTCGTAAGCCTTAACGAGCTGGTTCCAAGCCTGTGATGCTTCCAGCTCAAGCGGCTTAACAAGCTTGCGCACCATGTATTCCTCATGCGCGTCTCGAGCATTAACATGCTCGGCATTGGCTTCGTCGAATCGCGATTTCAGATTCTCAAGCACGCTGCCGATGGTGTCTAGCTCGTCACGCAGCTTGGCAATCTCTGGCGGTCGCTCCGGGGCGGCTTCACCTTGGATTGCTGCGGATGAACACGCCTGGGTGTGGTCGATCTGCAGCTGCTCAAGCTCGCGTTCGATTTCGGCCTTGCGTTCGAGCTGCGCGGCGATGCCTTTGCGGACATTTTGAATCCGTTCTTCGGCTAGCTCGTAGCGAATTTGTGACTGTGGTTTACTCATTGGGTTCTGTGGGTTGTGGGTTGGATTGGTTCAGGTTGAACTGGATGAAAGTTTTCTCGGATGCCGTCAGCCGCCGGTCGGTCGACTCTGTTTTTCGTGCTCCGTAATATCCGTTAACGATGTTTGCGGCTGTGGAATGGCCTAGGTTGTTGTGCTCCCCGTAATACCGGGCTTCACGTCTGAGCGCCATTGCAGCACCTGCCGGGACGGGCTCCCCGTTGTGCTGCCAGCGTAGCGCGTCCGCTGGCATAGGGTTACCCGCGTCGATGTCGTAACTGCTGTATATCGTCTTGCCGTTCGGGAACACTTGAAGTAGTTCGCCGTGGTGCCCGGTGCCCTGGCCGATGCGCTTGCCGTAGCCATGACGCGGCGGTTGGTTGAAAGATGAGATCATCGTTCACCTCCTCCAATTGCGGCCTCAACTTCGTTCAGCCGAAAGCGAACGATGCGCGGCCCGATGCGATGGCAAGGGATGATTCCCTCGGAGTGAAGCCGTGCGACTGTGCGCGGGCTTACGGAGAGATAACGAGCAAGGTCTTTCGCGGAAACGAAGCCTGGCGAGGCGGGTGTGTTGGTTATTGGTGCATTTTGTGTCATAACAAAATGCACCGTAAGCGCGATATGCAGCTCTGGGCTATTTAACGATTGCGGACAAGATTCAGTTTAGTTTCCGCAATTCAATCAGCTGCTTCTTTGCCCTGCCCTCGGGTCCAGCGGCAAGCCGTATTGCGCGCATATTTTGCGGATCGTTTTCCGGTCAGCTGAAAACTTCATCTCTCTGATTAGGTCGGAAATAGCGGGGCGATATTCCGGCACTGGGTGCCACTCGTAATTGCCCGCCGGATCGGTGTCCGGGGTGCGGTATTCGTCCTGATTCTTGTCGCGGTAAATGCGCAAGATTTCGTCCGCGATGGGATCGATCGCTTCAGCTTCGCGCACCGCCTCAATCGCGTCCTGATGCTCACGGCTATGCTTGGATTTGCCAGCGATGCTCCCGGCTATGATTTGCCGCCATGCCTGGCTCTGGTCGTGCATTTCGAAAAGTTTTTTCGAGTAGGTGGCAACGTCTTTGAGCAAGGCGAAGTCCTGGGTGAAAACGGCCTCCCTAAGCAACCGGTTGGCCTCGTGTTCGCCGGGTATTTTTGAAACGTCTTTCCCGGCGGCAAGCATCTCGTGAATGATTTTTGCGCCGATGCTGTTCGCGGCAAAATGCTGTTCCTGATCTCTCCGGCCTTGCGGGTATAGGTCAACCGGGCGCGATGGCTCTTTGCGGTCTGCTGGCAAGGTCACGTAAACGGCTCCCTCTATTATTTCAGCGGATAGGGAAACGAAAGCGGGAGCCTTTCCTTTTCCTTTGGGTTGGTGCATGTAAACCGCTTGCATAGGTGGCGTGAAATAAACTTCTATCGTCGGCTCCAGTCCGTGCTGAGCTAATTCAGCGGCGGTCATTAATCTTTCTGCGGGTAGTGTAATATAAACGGGAGTCATTGGCCCTATGCCGGGCATATTGAATTCAGTTGCGTCCATCCGTCTTTTCCGGGGCAAGGTCACGAAAACGGCTCGCATAAGTCCCACCGCGATGCTCCATGCTTCGGGGGCGATGGGTGCGCCGTATTTGGCCTCAAACTCGTCTTTGGCTTCATTCTTAGAGTATAGTGGCACTTGCTTGCTCATGCTGATTTCCGGTTGAATTTAACGATCTTCTTTGCGTCCGGGCGGATTTCAAAAAGCGCCTTCGCGTCTGCCCCTTCGGTGATGCCGTCATATTTTTTCTTGAGAACGTCCGGGGAGTTCCCGGCATAGGTGGAAGCCTTCTCAATTCCGTCCAATGCGATGAACGCACTTAGCGCGGTGTGCCGGGTGCCGTCCTGGATCCATTTGACCTTGGCGAGCTTCGCTAGCGTCTTGCGGTCCTTCCCGATGTTCGGTGCCATGATAGGGGGGCGGGCGGCGGCGAAGGGGAGGAGCCATTGAAGGCAGTTTTCAGGGATCGGGACGTTGCGCCGTCCATAGAGCTTGGAAGCGTCTCCGCGAATTTTAACGATGCGTTTTTCTAAGTCGATATCGTCCCATGTGAGGCGGGAAAGCTCGGAGTCGGGTCGGAGTCCGCAAAACAGAGCCAGCGCCATGTAGGGGCACCATTTGCCCTTCTGAAACGATGCGGCGGCGGTCATAAGGCGGCGGGACTCGGCAACGGTGTAAATCTTTGGTTCCTGCTCTGGGGGCTTAGGGCGTTTAATGTGTGCCACTGGATTGCGGGGGCACAAGACAACGTCGGGGGCGGTCTTTGGGTCGGGGCGGTAGGTGGAAGCCCAATTAAAAAAAGCCAAAAGCCAAGCGCGGCGGTTGACGTGGGTTCGGGCGGTGCCGTCCCGGAATATCCATGCCTTGCAATCGGCCTCGGTGAAAGCGTTGATTGATTCTTGCCCTCTGCCCTCGCTGAAGTTGTCGAGAGCGTTGTGCAGGTTGCTTATCGTCCGGGGGCGGCTCTTTCGCTGCTCCATCTCTTTGAGGAATAAATCAAGTGCCTTCTCGAATGAAATGCCATGCAGGGACGTTTCCCGCTGTTTTTCTTCAATCGATCTTTCGACGGCTTCGACAATCGTCATTCCTACTGCTTGGCACCGGCGGCGAAGTTCGAGAACCTCTCGAAGCTCTGCCCCTTCCAGAGACGCGGCCTCATGTCCGGCCCGCTCTGCCAGCGATTGAATTTTGCCTGCGTGGATTTGGGCGGCGGTCTTGGTCTTGAAGAACCTGCGAACGCGTTTGCCGTCCGTTGACTTGTGACTGACAACGAACTTCAAATGGGGTTTGACGGGTGAATTGAAAGGTCTGATTGTCGGCTTCATGTTGCCAACTGTTGCCACAAGTCGCCATGAACACAAGCTAAATGCGTCAACAAAATGCCAACGGTTGAATTTTGCCGCTAAATTATCACGCCTCCCGCTGTTTCCTAAACAGTTAATCCGGGTTCGATTCCCGGTGGGGGCACCAGCTTTTGCGACGGCCTGTTCGAGGCTGTAATTTTATTCTATTGCCGCTGTTTGTTGGTGGGTGCAGTGTGCACACTCCATCCTATTCGAAATTTGTTACTTTTGATCTGGCCACTCCCAAAATCTGTTTTGATCCGCCTGGTGCTGTGTTGTTGCTGTGTCGATGGCGCAGCGCTGGCTGCGCAGACGCCGTTGTTGGAGGATGCAGAGCCGCAGTTGGTTGGACGCGCGGGGGTTGAAGCGGGCTGGCAAGCGGAGGCGGCCCGGATCGCGCTGCATTCCGGTTTGGCTGCCACTGCGGCGGACCTGTATGCGGCGCTACTGGCAGACGTTGATTTCGGGGCAGAGGAAAGAATTCAATTAATGCTGGATTACGTGGCCGCATTGATCGCGCAGGCCAGGTATCAAAAAGCGTCGGATACCCTGCTGGAAGTCCCCGGCCAGCAGCAGGCGTCGCGGCGTCAGCTGTATCGTGCCAGTATTCTCTACGGCCTTGCGGGTGATGCGCAAGCTGCGGCGATGGGCGCGGCATTGTCGGAAGTGGACGCGGCATCACTGAGTTCGGTGGATGTGCCCTGGTATTATTTTCTGCGTGGCTTTGATGCGGATGTGGCGGGTGATTCAAGCCGGGCAGAAGATTACTACGCATTGGCGGAGGGTGCCGCCGCGAGTTCGATGCAGGCGGCCCAGTTTTCCAGTTTAGTTTTGCGGCAGCAGCTGCTCAAATCCAAGACGGACGGGAATCTGCTGGTGGAAATCCGCGCAAAATATGAGGCCTTGCGCGGGGAGGCGGTCGTGTTTCCGTTTTTATTGGAATATGTGGTTTTATTACACCGCGAGGATCGCGCGCTGGAAGCCATCGGCATTCTGGATACGGAGATTGCCGATTCGCAGGTGGCTTATTCGCCCGAGCAGCGTGCGAATCTGCTGCTCTTGAAAAGTTTGATTCTGGGGCCGGAATCGAGTGCGGGCTGGTCGGCATTACAGGATTTGGTGCGGGCTGGCATCGACTCGGACAGTACGATCATGGCCTTGCAGTTAATGGCTGCTGTGCCGGAAGGCGGCCCGGCGCTGATGGCCTTGCTGAATGAGATTATTGACGGATCGGCGACGCATCCACTGCTGGCCGAGTTGCATTACATGCGCTGTCAGCTGGCTTTGACCGATCCGGCCCGCACGGAACAGGCCGAAGCCGATGCGCGCTATCTGTTGGAGCAATTTCCGGGGCTGGCTGAAATCGGCAGTGTGTACCAACTGCTGGCTTTCGCGGCGATTCAACGCGATCCGCCGAGGTATCGGGTGGCGGCGGATTATCTGTTGGACCTGCGGGAGCGGACTGCGGAGCCGGAGCCGATCGCCCGGCTCAACCGTTTGATCGGAGACTGTTACTTTTTGAACCGCGATTACTCGAATGCCGCCGACTTTTATGAATTGGCCCGGGCCGGCCTGGCGGCGGGTGCAGCACGCTCCAGTGTTCTGCTGCGCTTGGTCATTTCTCAAATCAGGTCAGGCAAGATTCCCGCCGCACTGGCATTGATCGATCAGGCAGACCGGTCGGGATTGATGGGGGAGGGGGATCGTTGGCAGGTGGAGTGGAGTATTGCTCTCGCGCTTCAGGCCGGGGGGCAAGAGGAGCAGGCACTGGAGCGGCTGCGTTTTCTGATCGGGCAAAATACGTCTTCGGTGCCGACCTTGCTGGACCTGCGTTTGCGTTGGCTGGAGGCGTACATCAGTTTGAAATTGGGCGACAGTGCGGCGATTCCGGACAAAGTGGAGGTGTTGTTGACGCGCATCGATTCGATGCCGGATACAGCGCTTGATCCGGTGGAGAGCGCGCGTCTGAAGTCAGAGCTGCTGCTGCTGCAGTCCGAGTCGATGTTTGCGCTGGATGACGTCGAATCGGCCTTTGCGGTCATCGCGCGGATCCGCCAGGATTTCAGCAAGAATACCGCAGCCAAAAGGACCTATTTTACCGAGGCCGCCTACCGGGCATCAGTCAATGAGCCCGGCCAGGCCAAGCAGGTGCTGCTGCTGTTTGCGCGGGATTATCCCGGCAGCAGCCTGGTGCCGCAGGCGCTGTTTGAGGCCGCATTGCACGCGCAGCGGCAAGGCCCGGAGCACTTTGGGGAGGCGGTGGTGCTGCTGGACCAACTGGTGCAGGATTTTCCGGCCAGCGACATAGTTTATTATGCCGGATTAAAGCAGGGAGATTTGCTGCGCCTGATGAATAATTTTGCCGGGGCACAATTGATATACGAGAATCTGATCAATCGTTTTCCGGCGCATCGCCTCCGTTATGCGGCAGAACTCTCCCGCGCCGACTGCATTGCGGCGCTGGCTCAGAGCGGCGGCGGGCAGGTGGTCGAAGCCCTCTCGATCCTCGAGCGTCTGGTGGATCAGCCGGACCTGCCGCTGGAAGTCCAAATCGAGGCCGCGTATAAATGGGGCCGCATTTTGCTACGAAATAATGAGTACAGTCAGGCCAAGACCGTTTTGGGCCTCACGACCAGCCGTTATCTGCTGAATTCCACTTATGCGACCAGCCTCACCGGGATCGGACGCTACTGGCTCTCCCGCGCGATTTTTGCTCTTGGCGGGTTGTTGGAACGGGAGGGGGATCCGCAGGAGGCGGTAAAATTGTATCGAAAGTTGGTGGCCTTTAATCTACCGGGGCGCAGTTTGGCACTGGCGCGCATCACTCAACTACAGGCTGGCGGCAACCTATAGAGAACACAACGCTTGAAGCTTTATGCAATTCATCGAACATAATTTTATCCTGCAGGGTGGGCCGGTCATGTATCCACTGCTGCTGGTCAGTCTGATCGGCTTTGTGATCTTTATCGAACGCACACTCTTTCTGCACAAGGGGCAGATCGGAACCGAAGATTTTTTGGGGGGGATTAAAAATCTGGTGCACAAGCGGCGTTTGGTGGAGGCGTTGGCTTTGTGTGAAGATACCCCGGGCCCGCTGGCGCGCATTGTGAAGTCGGCACTCCTGCACTACAGTGAGTCGAAGGCGGGCATTCGGGCAGCCATTGAGGGTGCCGCGATTGTTGAGATTCCGGTGCTGGAGCGAAGGATCGGCACGCTGGCGACGCTGGCCCGGGTCGCACCGATGCTGGGATTTCTCGGCACGCTTATTTCGAGCCTGCAGGCGCTCTACCTGCTGGAAGCGGCCAACGCCGATAGTGGCGAGTTTAGCCACTTGTTGGCGGAGGCGTTGATTACCTCGGCTACCGGTCTGGCGATTGCGGTGATGGCCGTGCTGGCTCATCATTTTCTGTTGGGACGTGTGCGGGCGTTGGTGCATGACCTGGAATGGGTCGGGCACGATATTTTTGAATTTCTGGTGGCCGAGCGTGATGCGGCGGTTTCGCCCACCCCGAAGGTGGCCGATCCTCAAGCATGAGAGCAAACAAAGCAGAGGCATCCGTCCGTCCGGGCACTTCATTTACGGAGCCGTTTGCGTTCAGCAGTCGTCTTCGGCGCGCAGATACCCGGATCGATTTTATTCCGGTGCTGGATATGATCGTGATTGCGATGCTGGTGAGTCTGCTGTTTACACGCTTTGTGGTGCTGCCCGGAGTGCGGGTTGATTTGCCGGATACAGACATGCGGATGCAGTATGCCTCACCGGCGGTCGCGGTGTTGACGATTGGTAATAATGGGATGCTGTTCTTTGATGGCGCGGTGGTGAATGCCGCTACAATTGAGCAGAGCTTCGGGCGTTACATCGAGCACTCCGGCGGGTCGCTGCAGGTATTGTTGATCAAGGCGAATGCGTCGATGGCGCTGCAGGACTTCCTGCAGTTGTGTGAACTTGCGAAAGCGGCCGGGTTTCAGCAGGTACAGTTGGCCGGGAAGAAAAAAGCCCCGATCGAGGCACTGCTCCCGGTGGAGGGAACCTTCCCCGGCGGAAGTTGAGTGTTCAGGATGATGCGTATGCCGGCGACAGATGCTCCCAGAGTCCGAACCGCGAGGCGACTTTCGCCGCTGCTGCGGGTGGCCTTTTTCCTTGGCATTCTGGTTCATTTTCTGGGCTTTCTGATTTTCAGAATTGCCTCGGATCCGTTGCCGACCCGGCAGGAGGAGGCCGCCTTTATTGCGCTGGTTACCGCTGCATCCGGACCGGGCGACTCCGGCCTGATGGAGCAAGCCAGTTTATTTGATTCCGCACCCTTGTTTGTGCCAGGGGAATGGAGTGCTGCGGCGCAGGTTTTTTTGGATAGAGACGTAGCGGACTGGCGGGATTTTCCGGACATAGAACCCGACATCAAACTAATGGATGCCCTCCGTCCGCCCGGGCTATCGCTGGCAGGCGTGGCACCGGTGCAGCAGCCGGCGGATCTGCTGGATCTGCGTTTTTGGAATCTGCTGCGCACTTTTGGGCAAAAGGAGCTGGATGTGCTTGCTTTCGAATATGCCGGCAGCCTGGTGCAGGTTACGGTTATCGGCGGACACCAGCAGTATCCGCAGCTTCTGCTGGATCATGATATTCGCATGGAGCTCGATGTGCCACCGGGGGAAGCCGCGACGGGGCCACTTGTTCTTTATGTCAACATGTCGGCACCGGGTTTTCCGATTGGAGCTCCTGTGATCGGGCAATCTTCCGGCTCCGCAGTCTGGGACCGGCAAGTGCTGGCCTGGTTGCGCCGACCCGCCACGCTGGCTCAACTGCCCGCCGGGTATTTGCAGCTGCGCGTATTCCCGGAGTGATGTTGGCAGTTGCGGGATGCATGGCAGGTGTCTAGCACGATAGCTTATGCAGCATGAAAACAGTCACTGGCAAACCGCGCTCGATGATTTGGAACGCATGACGACGGCATGGCCGGAGCGTCCCAGCTGGGATGTTTATTTCATGGCGACGGCCATGCTGATGGCCACCCGGTCCAGTTGTGCACGGCTGCATGTCGGCTGCGTCATTGTCTCCGGGGGCAGGCAAAAAAACCGGATTATCGCCGCAGGTTACAATGGATTTTTGCCGGGTGCGCCGCATGTGTCCAGGTTGCGCGATGGCCATGAACAGGCCACCGTGCATGCTGAGCAGAATGCGGTGAGTGATGCCGCCCGGCGCGGGGTTTCGCTGGATAGCAGCACGGTGTATATCACCCACTTCCCCTGTATCAACTGTGCCAAAATCCTGGCAGCGGCCGGTGTGCGCTGCATTAAATATCACCGGGATTACCGTAACGACGAGCTGGTGCAGGAAATTCTGGCGGAAAGTGGTATCCTGGTCGAACAACTGTAGTGTTCCATCAAACTAGTTGTTTTACGTAGCCGTAGCCGCAGTGCGTCCGCTGCGGTCCCCGGTTCCCATCCTGAAGGATCGAGGACGTGCGGCCGATTGCTCGACCGCACGCCTACAGACCCGTGCGAGCGCGATTAACGCACACGGTTCCTCCGATCAGAGCACGTAGGCCACATCTTGTTCGTAGCATTGGTCACGCAGGTATTTTAAGTGCGGGGTAACTTGCGGAAACCGGGTAGTGCCGGTGCGTCCCCGCACCGCAGGAAAGTCCGCACTGCCTGGCACCGCGCCGGACCATGCCCGAGCGTCTATCAGGCCACAGCCGCAACGTGCGCGGCGGGACGCGATCGCGCTACCCGGATGGATTTAAGTCGAACTCATAAGTCGGCGATCAGCACTCACGCCCTACATTGGGGTAGCTGCCCAGCCATTTAACAAAAACACAGTGCCCGGCCAACTCCGCCAGCGCCTGCTGCACAGTGGCATCATCGTGGTGTCCGATGCAGTCGATAAAGAAAAGATAGTCCCAGGCCTTTTTGCGGCTGGGGCGCGACTCGATTTTACTCAGGTTGATGCCGCGTTTGCCGAAGGGGCGCAGGGTTTTTTCCAAGGCGCCGGGCTCGTCCTTGAGCGAGATCACGAGACTGGTCTTATCGCGCCCCCCACCCAGCGGCCTGGCCCGCGTCTTACCGATTACCAGGAAGCGGGTCACATTATCGTTGCGGTCCTGAATGCCCCGCACCTGCACCGGCACGTCATAGTGTTGGGCGGAGAGCACACTGGCAACCGCCGCCACGCCCTCCAGCTCAGCGGCCATACGCACGGCTTCGGCCGTGCTCACCACATCCAGGGTGGGGACACTAGGCAGATGCGCCTGCAACCACTCACGGCACTGCCCGAGCGCCTGGTCCTTGGAGCGGATTTCTTTGATCTGATCAAGTGGCACCCGCGAGACCAGGCAATGTTCAATCGGCAAGTAAACCTGGGAGCAAATAAGCAGCGGAGAATCGACCAGCATATCCATCGAATGGAAGACTGCCCCCTCGGTGGAGTTTTCGATCGGGATCACCCCGTAATCCGCCGCTCCCTGTTCCACCTGGGTGAACACATCGGGAATGGTCTTCATGGCCTGATAGTTCAGGCTCACGCCAAAGTTCCGGATAGCCGCCTGATGGGTGTATGTCGCCTCCGGGCCGAGGTAGGCGATGGTGAGTTTCTTCTCCAGCGCGATGGAGCTGGAAATCACCTCGCGATAGACCGCCTGCAAAGTGGCATCCGTGCTGGAGCCGTTATTGAGCGCCGCGATCTTGGCCATCACGATTGCTTCGCGCGTCGGGTCGTAGTAGTCGGCCCCCTGCGCATGCTTGATGCGCCCGATTTCGCTGGCGTGTTTGACCCGCTCATTCAACAGGTTCACCATCCGCCGGTCGAGTTCATCCACCTGCGCCGGGTCGGTCGGACGGGCATTCGGAGCCAGACCTGCCAGCATCAAGGTGCGGTAAATCGCCTGCAAACTGTCGCCGCTGAGGGGACCCGAGTTAAAGCGGACGACTTTTTCCAGCACCTGCGCTTCACTGTAGCCGCCCTCCTGCTGCACCCGTTCATTCAGCAAGGCGACAAACTGCATATCGATTGCATCGATTGCCTCCCGGTGGCGTTGCATTTCTGAACTGATATCCTGGCGCATAAAATATTACTTCTCCCCGGAATCCGCCACCAGCCCGGCAGCATCGCTTTCGGCGTTCTCCTTGACCCAGTCGAACTCGGCAAAATCCGCGTCCAATGGCAACTCATCCGGATTCGGCTCACTGGCCAAACCGACATCCTCGTCGGAAACATCTATCTCCGGTTCGTCGCCGCGGCGCATCCACTCATCGATCTGATGATTGGTAAGCACATCGGATGCCGGCAGTGCATCCAAATCCTTGATACCGGTAAACTCCAGGAACTTATCGGTGGTGCCATACTGAATCGGACGCCCGGGCAACTCGGCCCGTCCCGTGACATGGACCAGCTCCAGTTCCAGCAACTTATTCAACGCACTGTCAATCGACACCCCGCGGATCGCCTCCATCTCCGCCCGCGTGACCGGCTGGCGATAGGCCACGATGGAAAGCGTCTCCAGCGCGGCCGGACTCAGCTTCATCGGGCGGGGCTCCCCCCGCAGCAGGCGCACAAATTCTGCAAACTGGGGCGCAGTGACTAGTTGGTAGCCGCCCGGACCCTCGGTAATGCGATACGCTTTGTCTCCGACCTCAGCCGCATCAATCAGCGCAGCCAGCGCGGCTTCGATCTCCGCCTGGGCGACCGGCAGCGGCAGCTCGATTTCATTGGCATCCTCCTCGGTCGATGCTTTGGCTTCCTCGGCAGCATTCACCGCGTCCTCGTGGTAGCGCGTAAACAACTTAACCAGCTCCTTGATCGAAATCGGTTCGGAGGTGGAAAGCAGCAGTGCTTCGAGTGTCTTCTCGATATTAATTTCCATGATGATAGTGAACTGAAAGCCCTTATAAGTGATTTGTAGAGCAAAAAGAATGTTGTCGAGACCTGCGTGACTGATTGATTGAAGCTTTTACTGCACAGAAACGGCCCGCAGTATCCATTCAACTCCATCCGTCATGTCCAACACAAATACCCGCCCCCACTCCTCCATCGTCGTTGACGGCAACGACCGCGCCCCGGCCCGCTCCATGCTGCGGGCTGTCGGCTTTGATGATGCCGACTTCCATAAGCCGCAGATCGCCGTCGCCAGTTCGACCAGCGACATGACCCCCTGCAACGTTCACCTGGGCGAGCTCGCGGATTACGCCCGCAAGGGCATTGACGCCAACGGCGGCAAGTCCATCCGCTTCGACACGATTACCGTGACCGACGGCATTTCCATGGGCACCAAGGGGATGCGCTATAGCCTGGTCTCCCGCGATGTGATTGCCGACTCCATCGAGACTGCGGTCGCAGCCGAAGGCTTCGACGGGCTGGTTGCCATCGGCGGCTGTGACAAGAACATGCCCGGCTGCTTGATTGCCATGGCCCGGCTCAACCGCCCGGCAGTCTTTGTTTACGGCGGCACCATCTTGCCCGGCTTCCGTCCCAAAGACGAAAAGGAAGAGTGCAACCCGATGGATATCGTCTCGGTCTTTGAGGCCGTCGGCAAACACGCCAAGGGTGAGCTGACCGACGAGGAACTCAAGGAAGTCGAGCAATACGCCCTGCCCGGCCCCGGTTCCTGCGGCGGTATGTATACCGCCAACACCATGGCCAGCGCCATTGAGGCCCTCGGCATGAGCCTGCCCGGCAGCAGCGCCCAGGCTGCGATCAGTGAGTCCAAACGCAAGGACTGCGAAATGGCCGGTGCCGCCGTGCTCAAATTGCTGGAACAGGGCATCAAACCGCGCGATATCATGACGCGCCATGCCTTCGAAAATGCGATCATGACCTGCCTGGCACTGGGCGGATCGACCAATCTCATCCTGCACCTGCTCGCCATCGCGCACTCCGCCGAGGTGGAACTGAGCATCGACGACTTCAAGGAGATCGGCGCACGCATCCCCCTGCTGGCCGACGTCAAGCCCTTCGGCAAATACAGCATGAATCACCTCATCCGTATCGGCGGCATCCGCCCGATGATGAAGCTGCTGCTGGACCGCGGTTTGCTGCACGGCGAGTGCCTGACCGTGACCGGCGAGACCGTCGCCGAGTCGCTCAAGGAGGTGCAGCCCTATGGCAGCTTCCCCGACGAGCAGGATATCATCCATCCCTGGGACCAGCCCATCAAAAGCAGCACCCACCTGCGCATCCTGCGCGGCAACCTCGCACCCGGCGGTGCCGTTGGTAAAATCACCGGCAAGGAGGGCGAATACTTCAAGGGCAGCGCCAAAGTTTACGAAGGCGAAGAAGCTGCGCTGGTCGGCATCCTGCGCGGCGATGTGGTGGCCGGCGATGTCGTCGTCATCCGCAACGAAGGCCCCGTCGGCGGCCCCGGCATGCGTGAAATGCTCTCACCCACCAGCGCCGTCGCCGGGCGCGGGCTGATCAAAGAAGTTGCGCTCATCACCGACGGACGCTTTTCCGGCGGCAGTCACGGCTTCGATGTTGGCCACATCACCCCTGAGGCGGCCTGCGGCGGCCCCATCGGCATCGTTCAAAACGGCGACACCATCGAAATCGATGCTGTCAACAACACCATTGACCTGCGCATCGACGAGGCCGAATTTGCAGCCCGCATGCAGGCGTTTACGCCCAAGGGCCCCGGCGAAACACGCGGCGTACTCGGCAAATATGCCAAGCTCGTCGCCACCGCCTCCGAAGGAGCCGTCACGGATAAACATCTCTGGCAGTAATGCAGGCAAGCTGCCAGCCTGTCGTTGATTCAGGCTGAACTGTGCAAGTCTGCTGCGGGCGAATTTACTTTTGACGACGGTAAGCTGCGAGCAGTGCTATAGCACCCAACAGCAGGGCATAAGTCTTCGGTTCAGGAACGACAGCAAGGCTGCCATAGTCAAAGCCTTCACTTGACATAAGTGATTAGCCATCGGTGAGTTCCACCAAGAATGCAAAGTCCAGTTCAAGGGCACCTGGTCCGACAAGTGTTACGATATCATCTATGCGCAAGCAGACTAATGAGGTTGAAGCATAACTTCTAATAGCCGTTCCATTATAATCGATATCAGTAGCCGTATCCACCAGGAACTCCTTTGCGAGGTGAGATCGTTCATATTGCTTGCACTGGTGGGTTGGATTTTATGAGTTTGCTGCATTTGATGAACAGCCAGCTTTTAGACCAACTGAAACGACGACCCGGCGCGGAACAGGCCATTGGTTCCCGGCGACGAGAGGACTTGCGCGTGCAGCTTTATTTCCAGTCGGGGGGCGCGGGAGCTTATCTGCGACTGATTGACGGGAAAGGCCGGGCGATCCAGCCCGATCCGGTGACGGTGCCGGGGACTTGGCGCAGTTTTGTCCGGACCTTTCAGGATGCGATTACCCGAAAGTTAGAAGCCGTTGAATGGCAAGAGGATGGCGGGCTATCCGATGGTGTTTCACTCGCGGCCTTTCCACAGCTGCTGCATTTGCTGCATACGTGCCCGGAGATCGTGGATGCCGAGGGATCGGTCCTGAGTTTGGCTACGGAAAGCTATCATCCGCAGCTGCGTGTCACGCAAACCGGCGAGGATAGTGGACGGGACTTTGCGACGATGCTGGAGCTACAGCACGCGGACGGCTCGCGGATTTCTTTGGAGGATTTTCGGGTGGTCGATGCCGGGCATTTGCTGATGGGCTCGACGATCTACCCGGTGGGCTATCTGGGGAGCCAATCGGCCATCCTGCACCTGTTTGCGGATCGTGTGCCGCCCGCCCGGATCGGGCTGTTTCTGACACTCTTTGCCTCAAATTTCCCGGATGTGCCGCTTGTTGTGGATGGGTTCGTCGGGACAGTAGCGGGCGTGATCGAAGCGCGTCCGGCGCTGGTCTTCCGCGATGTGGATGCCGAGGCCAATCTGATCATCGAGACGAGCTACAAAGTGGGGGACCTGCCGGCGGATTTTGTGCGTGATTACGAAATCTCCCGGTTGGTGAGCCTGGATCCGTCCGAGCGGCGGTTTCGGGTTTGTGATGTGGACTACAGCGCTGCGCTGGAAGCGCGAGAGGTGCTCGGGCGTGATCTGCAGAAGATGCGTCGCAAGGTCAAGGGAGCGGGCGGCTTCCTGCACGCCGATGCGGACGGCTCCTTTGTGCTCGGTGCGGATTTGGCAACTCACTTTCTCGCTGAATCGCTGGCGGGCATCGCCAGTCGTTTCATTCTCTACGGCGCGGAAAAACTCGGTCGCTACCGCATCGTGCACGCGCAACCCAAACTGAGCACGCAATTGAGCAGCGGGATCGATTTCCTCGAGGGCGAGGCCAGCCTGGAAATCGAAGGCGAGCGCATCTCGCTGCTCGAAGCGCTCAATCAATTTCGGAAAAACACCTATATCGAGCTTTCGGACGGGCGTCACGCGGTGGTGGATCAGGGCTACATGGCGCGCCTGAGCCGGCTCTTCAAGAGGAAGAAAGACGGCATCCGGGTCTCCTTTTTCGATCTGCCGGAAATTGATGCCCTGTCGGGTGCTGCGGCTGAATCAGCTCCCTTTCAACGCTCACGCAAGATCTACGAAGAGCTCAATAGCCTCGACCAGCGCAGCCTGCGGCTGACTCGTTTCTCCGGCACTTTGCGTCCCTACCAGAGCTACGGGGTGCGCTGGTTGGACTACCTGTATGCGCACCGGATTGGTGGCTGTTTGGCGGATGACATGGGTCTGGGCAAGACGGTGCAGGCCATCGCGCTGTTCACGCGGATTTACCCCAAGGTCAAAACCCCCAGCTTGATCGTGATGCCGCGCAGTCTGCTGTTTAACTGGTCGCAGGAGTTCGCGGTCTTTGCGCCGGAGCTGAGTGTCTGCCAATACTACGGCCCCGACCGGGACTGGGATGCCGCCCGCCAGCATAGCATTATTCTCACGACTTACGGCACCCTGCGCGCCGATGCCGAGCGAGTTACGGCGGAGCCCTTCCACGCGGTCGTGCTGGATGAGTCGCAGGCGGTCAAGAACATCCGCACCCAGACCAGTCGGGCGGTCTGCGCCTTGCAGGCCGAATTTCGTCTCGCGCTCTCGGGCACCCCGATCGAAAACAATCTGACCGAGCTGTATGCGCTCTTTCGCTTCCTCAATCCGGCGATGTTTCCCACTTACGCCGACTTCGAGCGTGACTACATCCTGCCCATTCAAAAGCAGCAGGACAGTCACGCGGCCAGTGAGCTGCGGCGAAAGATCTACCCCTTCATTCTCCGCCGCCTGAAAGGCGATGTGCTGAAGGACCTGCCGCCCAAAGTCGAGCAGCGCTTGTATGTCGAAATGAATGAGCGCCAGAAAGCCCACTACGAAAATAGGCGGACTTACTACCAGCAAGTGATTCGGGGCGAGATCGACCGCCACGGACTGGCCAAAAGTCAATTCGCGATTCTTGAGGCCCTGCTGGAGCTGCGGCAGATCGCCACCATTCCCGAAGCGAAGACGGACGGAGCGATCACCTCGGCCAAGACCGAGCGGCTGCTGGAGGCGCTGGAAGAAGCGATTGCAAACGGGCACAAATGTCTGGTCTTCACGAATTTTTTGGCCGGGATCGAGCAGGTCAGCGAGGCGCTGGCTGAGCGCGGCATCGAGCATCTGAGTATGACCGGTGCGACAAGCGACCGGCAGAGCCTGGTGCAACGCTTCCAAAACGATCCCGCGATCCAGGTCTTTATCATGACGCTGAAGACCGGCGGTGTCGGCCTGAACCTTACGGCGGCCGATGCGGTCTTCATTCTCGATCCCTGGTGGAATCACTCGGCCGAGTCGCAAGCCGTGGACCGGGCGCACCGTATCGGCCAAAGCAATACCGTATTCACCTACCGCTTGATCACGCGCGGCACCATCGAAGAAAAAATCGAAAAACTGCAGTCACAGAAAAAAGAGCTCGTTGACCAGATCGTTACGACGGAAAGCGCCGCCTTCAAGCACTTGAGCGAGGGCGACATCAACGCGCTCTTTCAGGATTGAGCACGTCGGCGCATTGAATCTTAACATTACGCAGCATTATGGAATTTCCCCGTGGCCTACCCAAGAGCATTGGATCCAATCTGGAAGAGTTGTTGTTGCATTTTTATGACGCGGCGACCTTGAAGCGTCTCTATCTGGAGAACTGCTTGCCGGAGCAGAAGGGTGCTGCCCGGTCGAGGCCTCCGCGTAAAGCACTCATCGCCGAGGCCATGCTCAAGATCGCGGAGGATCCCGGGCAGACCGAGCGTTTTGTCCAACGTTTTGCCCCGCCCTTGGCCGAGGCCTTGTCGATTTTGCTCTGGATGCCGAAGATTTCCGTATCGGAACTCGAAGCGCGGCTCGGGCGAGAGGTGGTGAATCCGTTTAAAGGTATCCGTCGGTCCTATAATCAATGCGAGCTCAACCTGCGGCGGGAGTATTACTTGCTGGTTCTTTGGCTTGAGAGGAGCGACTTTTACGAATACTATCGGAGGGGCGAGATCGATAAATCCGACTATTATGTCTGTCTCCCCAAAGCAATTCGTGACTGGCTGGCTCCCCACGCCGCGAAACCGCCGGGCTATTATTTAACAGGCAGCAGCCAGCTGGAGAGCAAGGCGGTGGTTTACAGTTGTGCGGAGCATGGCTTGCAGGATCTGGTCACTATCGCCGATTTCGTGGACCGCGGTGGTGCAGCACGCGCCAAGAACGGTAAACTCACCCGTGGGGTGCTCAAAAACATTACCTCCGCCACTGCGGGCGGTGAGCCTTTTATCGGCAGCCAGCTGGAAGAGATGCTACCTGATTTCCGCCACCGGTTTTTGCTCAATTTCCTGGATGAACTACCCTACCATGAGATCAGAGAGTTGGCTGATGTTTCGTTGGATCCGAAGTCATTTCTCCAACGAATCCCGCAGGCCTTGAGCGAACAGGTTGACCTGGTTGCCGACACAATTCTACTACACCTGCGGAAGCGGCGTGGTCATTATGTGGGCGATCGCCATGCCGACAGCAAGCAGCTCGCCCAAGTGATGCAGATTTTTTTCGAGATGCCGCCGAACAAATGGCACACCTGCGGGGCCTTGCTGGAATACTGCCGTTTTCGGCAAATTGACGGGGCCTTTTTCAGCCTGCGTCATTTTGAAGTCGAGATGAGTGTGGTCGCGCAGACGCATGGGCACTACAGTAGTTATTGTGAGCGGCGTGAAATCCACGCAGAGATGATTGAAGGGGTGATTACCGCCCCGGTCGTGGCCGGCCTTTCGGTGTTGCTCAGCTCGCTGGGTCTGCTGGAGATCGCTTATACCAAGCCGGAGAATCCGAATTACCGCGCCAGAGACAAAGCGTATCTCAGTCCTTTCGATGCGATTCAGGCGGTGCGCCTCACCCCGCTCGGGGCCTATGCCTTTGGACTGCGCAAAGATGTGGAACTCCCCGAGCTGAATTCCAATGCCGTCGAGCTGCACTTTCACCCGGAGCGCCTGCACCTCAAGGCAATCAATCTGGATCCCATTACCGAGAAGACCCTCGCTACCTACATGACACCCATCGGCGGTGGACTCTATCGCATCAGTCGCGAGAGCTTCCTCCAGGGCTGCGACAGCGTGTCCGCCGTCGCCGTGCACGTGCGGCAGTTCAAGCAGAGCATTCAGGCCATGCTGCCGGAAAACTGGCAGGCGTTTTTTCGCACGCTGGAGGACGAGCCAGCCGTGCTCAAGGAGGAGCCACTTTGGCGGCTCTATCAGCTGCCCCAGGACAGCGCCATCCGCCGGGCCTTTGTGACAGATGCCCTGCTGCGCCAGCACTGTAAAAAGGTCGAGGGCGGGCGAATTGCCATCGAAAGCAAACACTTGCGAGCCGTTGAAAAACAACTCCGCAAATTGGGCTTTTTTCCACACTGAGCCCAATCCAGCTTACGGGAGCAGGTGGTTCGGACTAGCCGGTCGGTGATCCGTGGGTTAAAGTGGAGTTTGTAGAATCCAACTGCCGGCTAGCTAGGGCAGGATCCTGCGGCGGGCTCGGCCGGACGGCATTGGGCAGCTGCGGGCGCGGTCGAGTTGCAGGCGCCGTGCGCCCACCCAATCGTAGCAGCGGTCGCGCCAGCGACGGGGAATTTTCAGCGCAAGGCGGGCGAGCCAGCGCCAGCGGCTGCCGATGTCGATTAATACCTGCAGCACCGCATCCGAGCGCAGCAAGTTTTCGCCGTTCTGCCGCTGGTAAACCGCTGAGCTCAGCGACTCGCGCAGCTCCCGGCTCAGGCGTGCCGCTGCGGTGGCACCCTGCAGCGGGGCAAAGTAGAGCCGGCCCCGCCGGTCCTGGCGCAGTAAAAAACGCACCGAACGGCGGCATAAGCCGCAGTTGCCGTCGTAGAAGAGCACTGGCAGATCATTTTCTTTCACAGCAAACAGGTTAATCGAACTTTGATTCCTTGTCAAAAGATGCTGGCTCTGCCGCCATAAAATTCTCAATTTGACAGTTTATGAAATATTCACTGCTCAGCTTACTTATACTTTTCCCGATCCTGGCTGCGGCCGAAGCACTCAAAATCTCGACGCAGGTCCTGCAGCGTGCCGACGACGGTTCAGCCATTCGCGGGCAGTTGGTTTATCCCAGCGTTGAGCTGGAATCCGGCGAAACCGGCAGCATGCACATCGGGCGCAAAGTCCGCTATCCGGTATGGGAAGATAAGGTCAGTCTGGCGGGCGGGGTCTCCAAAAACGAAACCCGTTACGAAGAAACGCCGGTCGGTTTGCTCTTTTCCCTCAAGTTCGAACTCGAGCAGGGGCTGGTCACTTACAGTGGCAAAGCGATGTCGAAAGTGACGGCAGGCACCTACGGGAAAAGCACCACCATCAAATCGACGGAAGTTATTTTCTACGGCAAGACCAGGATCGGCGAACTGGTGCAAGTTGAGTTTACCGGAGCCGACGGCACAGCGGAAGAGATCCTGATTCACTTCGGTCCGGCGGGCGGCTGACTCAGCGCGGTCTGACTTCTAGCGGATCGCATCAAAGGCCCAGTCGAGCCAGGGCAGCAGGGCTTGGATGTCGGTTGTTTCGACGGTGGCACCGCCCCAGATGCGGATGCCCGCCGGGGCGTCGCGGTAGCTGCCGAAGTCGTAGCCGACATCTTCTTTTTCCAGCAGTGCCACCAGTTGTTTGGCCTTGGCTGCCTGTTCCTCCGGCGGCAGTGCCTGATACCAATCGGCGGTGATTTTCAGACAGATGGAAGTATTGGAGCGGGTGGCGGGGTCTGCCGCCAGAAAATCGATCCAGTTGCGCTGGCTGGCCCAATCAGCGATGGCCTGGAGGTTGGCCTCGGAGCGGGCGATGAGCGCTGGCAGGCCACCGATGGATTCGGCCCAGCGCAGACCGTCAAGGGCATCCTCAATGCACAGCATAGAGATGGTGTTGATGGTGGCTCCTTCGAAGATCTCCCGGATGAGCTTGCCGCCCTTGGTCAGGCGGAAGATTTTCGGCAGCGGCCAGGCCGGGGTGTAGCTTTCCAGGCGCGCAATCGCGCGCGGGCTGAGCACGATCATGCCGTGGGCTCCTTCGCCGCCCATCACCTTTTGCCAGGACCAGGTCACGACGTCGAGCTTACGGTAATCGATGTCCATCGCGAAAACGGCGGAGGTGGCATCGCAGATGGTGAGCCCGGCCCGGTCATCCGGGATCCAGTTGAGATCCGGCACCTTGACGCCGGAGGTGGTGCCGTTGTAGGTAAAGACGATGTCGTGGTCAAAATTCACTAGACTGAAATCGGGTATTTGTCCGTAGTCCGCTTCCAGCCTGCGGGCATGGTCCAGCTTGAGTTGTTTGACCACATCGGTGACCCATCCGGAGCCGAAGGACTCCCAGGCCAGCATATCGACGCCGCGCGCGCCCAGCAGCGACCACATCGCCATCTCCACCGCACCGGTATCCGATGCGGGCACGATCCCGCAGACGTAGTCCTGCGGGATGCCGAGAATGGATTTCGACTTTTCGATGACTTCCCCAATGCGGGCCTTGGCCGCTTTGGCGCGGTGGGAGCGCCCGACGAGGGCATCATTCAGCGCATCCAGCGACCAGCCGGGGCGTTTGGAACAAGGTCCGGATGAAAAGAAAGGGCGGGCAGGTTTGGTGTGGGGTTTCATATCAGATAAGCCCAGGTAACATGAAAAGCGTGTTTGAAAAGTCGAGAATTTGATTGTGGAAATCTTTTTCAACGCATGTCTTGGCTTTTCGCTTGCCATGCCAGCATCCACTGGTATCCCTCTGCGCTTTCCTGTCGATTCAGTGGCAGGAGCTGTGGTCGTGTTCGATTACGGCAGAGAACCCACCAAGAATAATCAATCACCATATACATTAGATAAAAGAAACCATGTTTCTCCCGGCATGAATCCCGGGCTTTGAAAAATAATGAATACAACACCTAAAGATCTACTCGACGCCGGCGTTCACTTTGGCCACCAGCTCCGCCGCTGGAATCCAAAGTCCAAGCCATTTGTTTACGATAACCGGAACGGAATTTCCATCATTGATCTGGAGAAGACGCACGCCTGTCTGGAAAAGGCCTGCCAGAAAATTGAAGAGATTGTCGCTGCCGGTAAGGAAGTTCTCTTCATCGGCACCAAAAAACAGGCGCAGGAAATCGTCCGCGAGGCGGCCACCGCCTGCCAGATGCCCTTCTGCGTGAACCGCTGGATGGGTGGGGGATTGACGAATTTTGCCACGATCAAATCTTCACTGGTCAAATACCGCAAATTCCTGAGAATGGATCAGGAGGGCGAGTTGGATAAACTGCCTGGCAAAGAAGAGGCGGCTATCCGGCGCCAAATGAGCCGGATGAACCGTAATTTTGAAGGCATTCTGGCGCTGGAGTCACTGCCGGCGGCAATTTTTGTGATTGATACCCTGAATGAGGAAATCGCTGTCGCCGAAGCCAACCGCCTGGGGATTCCGGTCTTCGGTCTGGTGGATACCAACTCCGATCCGACCTTGCTCGACTACCCGATTCCCGGTAATGACGATGCGGTAAAATCGATCCGCATCATTGTGGAGACAATGATGGAAGCCATCCAGCAGGGTGTCGCTAAGCGTGAGGCGCAGAAGGTCCAGAAGGCGGCCGGCCCGATTGTCCGCGAGCAGGTGTTCGAGCAGCAGGAGGATGTTGAAGTCACGCTGCCGGCCGGTTACGGAGAAGACGAAGAGGACCAACCGGCGGCCCGGGCATCCGAGCCAGTTGAAGCCAGCGAAGTTAAACCATAAACTATTTTTAACCGATTAATTAAAATGAGCGTTCAAATTACTGCAAAAATGGTTGGCGAGCTCCGCGAAAGCACGGGTGCCGGCCTCATGGATTGTAAAAAAGCCCTGGTGGAAGCCGAAGGGGATTTTGATCAGGCGATTGACCTGCTGCGCAAGCGCGGGGTTGCCAAAGCGGCCAAGAAGGTCGGACGGGATGCATCAGAGGGTCTGATCGATACCTACATCCACCTGGGAGGCAAGGTCGGCGTGTTGTGCGAAATCAATTGCGAGTCCGACTTCGTGGCCAAAACCGACGATTTCAAGCAATTCGTCCGCGACATCGCCATGCACATTGCTGCGGCCAGCCCCGTCTGTGTCTCGCGCGAAGAAATCGATCCGGCGCTGCTGGCAGACGAGCGCAAAGTTGCCGAGGGCCAAGCGGAAGGCAAGCCGCCGGCAGCAGTGGAAAAAATTATCGAAGGTAAGATCAACAAGTATCTCAGTGAGAACTGCCTGCTGGAACAAGCCTATGTCAAGGATCCGGATAAGACGATTCAGCAGGTGCTGACCGAGAACATCGCCCGCATGGGTGAGAACATGGTGATCCGCCGCTTCGCCCGTTTCCAGATTGGCGCTTAACCGCTTCCGGAGAATTTCAAACAAGCCCGTTTCCCTGGCCGGAGACGGGCTTTTTTGTTGCGGAGTCTTACTCCCGCGCGCTGCTTACTCCGCATTGCATGCAGGATTAGTGGATAAGTTGGGGCAGCTGCGCTACTTTGTTTAGGTCAAGTTGCCCCGCACTTTTAATTGCCCGGCCGCTCCACTCGTGCAGATAGACTAATGTCTTGAACAGTTCACATGCGGCGGTAACACTTCCCGCCAATGATACAACGATTACATGCACTACTATTGTCTTCACTCTTGTTCACGCTGGCTGCCTGTGCCCTTAATCCGCATAAGCGGGAAGCCCCAGGGGAGTGGATTTCTCTTTTTAATGGCAAGGATTTGACGGGATGGACGCCAAAGTTTGCCGGTCATCCGCTGGGCGATAATCTCAACAACATCTTTCGCGTCGAGGATGGCTTGCTGAAGGTTTCCTACGCAGATACGGATACGTTCCGCGGCGACTTCGGACATCTGTTTTATGAGACCCCCTACAGCCACTACCGCATCCGGGCGGTGTTTCGCTTTACCGGCGAGCAACTGGAAGGCGGTCCTGGCTGGGCCTTCCGCAACAACGGCTTGATGCTGCATGCGCAGGACCCGCTCACCATGGGCCTGGATCAGAAATTCCCGGATTCGATCGAAGTCCAATTCAAGGGCAACAAGTTCGTCGATGGTCAAGCCCAGGGTGATAAGACCATGGGGGCACTTTTTAATCCCGGCACGACGGCACGGGTTAATGGCGAGATGGTGAACCAGGCGCAAACCTCCTCACCTGTCTTTGAAGGCACTGATTGGGTAACCGTCGAAGTCGAAGTGCGCGGCCAGCAGGAAATGATCCATTACGTCAATGGCCAGGAAGTGCTGCGCTCGACGGACTTCCGCCTGGACCGCGGGGCACCCATCGGCAGCGGCTTTATCGCGATCCAGGCGGAGACGCATCCGACCGAGTTCAAGTCAATCGAACTTTTGCCCTTGGACCCACCGGCAGCAGCGTCAAAACCGGGGCCCCTGAACCACGCACCAGCGGGCTACACCGCGCTCTTTGACGGCAAGACTCTGGACGGATGGAAACTGCACCCGAAGAGTGTCGGCCACTGGAAAGTGCTGGATGGCGTGATCGATTACGACGCCTTGAGTCAGGCACACGGCAACGACCGGCACTTATGGAGCGAGCAGAGCTTCGGCGATTTCGAATTGCATGTGGACTGGCGGATCAAGGAGCTGCACGGACTCTACCCGATGCCAATCATTCTCTCCGACGGCACGCATAAAAAAGATGCCGATGGCAAGGTCATCACCATCCCTACTCCCAATGCCGACTCCGGCATCCTGCTGCGCGGCGAGATGAAGTCGCAGTGCAATATCTGGAACTGGCCGGTCGGATCGGGAGAGGTTTACGGTTACCGCATGGACAAGAACATGCCGCCGGAAGTTAAAGCCGCCGTTACTCCGAGCCGCCGGGCCGACAATCCGATCGGGGAGTGGAACACATTTATCATTACCATGCAGGGTGATCGCCTAACCGTTAAACTTAATGGACAAACGGTGATCGAAAATGCCCGGTTGCCGGGCATCCCTGCGGAAGGTCCGGTCGGCTTGCAACACCACGGCGGCAAAGACAAGGATGGAAATTACAATAACGCCGCCAGCCTGTTGCAGTTTCGCAACGTCTTTATCAAGCAACTCTAGCACGGAGTGGGAGTAGCGTGGTTTAATTCTCAGCCGGTCTAAGTTTAGTCTTGACTGTATATGCTTATTGTGGCATATACGAAAGAATGGATTTAATTGCGCTCTATAAATGTCTATGCGACCGGCAGCGGTTGCGTATCCTGAACTTGTTGCGTGATGGTCCCCTTTGTGTGTGTCATTTGATGGAAATCCTTGAGCTGGATCAGGTCAAAACTTCCAAGCAACTGCGCTACATGAAGGAGCTGGGCATGGTCGAGTCGGAGCGTCAGGCGCAGTGGATGATCTACCGCTTGCCCGATCCGCCGCATCCGCTGCTGGTCGAAAACCTGAAATGTCTGCAGGACTGCGCGGGAGAAGAGTTCTGCTTCCAACAGGATTTACAACTCCGGAAAAAACTCATCCGCCGCTTGAGCCGGGTAGCCTCCGGTTGCTCGGAGGCGCTGCTGGCGGAACAAAAGACCTGCTGCCGCTAGACCTGAACCAACCATGAAAAAGCAAAAAGTTCTCATTCTCTGCACCGGCAACTCCTGCCGTAGCCACATGGCCGAGGGCATTCTGCGGGCTGCCGCGGGCGACCTGTTTGAGGTCTTCAGTGCGGGTTCCAAGCCCAAGGGGGAAGTGCACCCGCTGGCGATTGAAGCGCTGCGGGAAATCGGGATCGACGCCTCGTCCCACCAGTCCGAGCACCTAGATAAATACCTGCATGCCGGGATCGACACTGTGATTACCGTCTGCGGCAACGCCGACCAGGCCTGCCCGACCTTTCCCGGACCAGTCAAGCGCTACCACTGGGGCTTCGAGGATCCGCCGCACGCCGTGCGCGCGGGCGAGACCGAACTCGGGGCGTTTCGCCGCATCCGGGACCAAATCAAACTCGTATTCGAAGCCTACGCGGCAGGCTACCGCGAGGCTGCGCTGCGGCTGCACAACCAGCATGCCTAGTGCGCTGTGCGCGGCGCGTCAGCCCAATTTTATCCCAATATTCCAAAACTTATGACTGAACAAAACACCAACACATCTAAAGCCGGGACGACGGAATCGACCAGGAAACCCGGGATCTTTGGCCGCATCTTCCAAAAGCTGGATGATTCTATCAAGCAAAAGGCGGAAAAGCAGTCCCGACAAAGCTGCTGCGGCGATAAGGACGACAAAGGTAATAAGTGCTGCTGAGTAAACACGCCGATCCATGCTCACTCAGTTCGCCAACTGGCTCGTCTATGATTTGCTGGGCCTTGCGCCCGCATCGCGGCTCGCCGGGGCCGTGCACTTCTTTCTTTACGATACGGTCAAGATCTTCCTGCTGCTGGCGGTGATGATCTTTGTGATCGGGGTCATCCGTACTTGGCTGCCGGAGCACAAGCTGCGCCAGTGGATGGGGCGGGGGGGCATCGGTGGTAATTTCGTGGCGGCCCTGTTTGGTGCGATCACGCCCTTTTGTTCCTGTTCGTCGATTCCGATCTTTATCAGCCTGCTCAAGGCAGGCGTGCCGCTGGGCGTCACCTTCTCCTTTCTGATTACGTCGCCCATCATCAACGAGTATCTTGTCATCCTGATGGCGGGAGAGTTCGGCGTCCCGGTCACGCTGGCCTACGTGTGCAGCGGGCTCCTGATCGGCACACTGGCTGGTGCGATTTTCGGGCGCATGCAGCTGGGGCACCTGCTGGAAAAGGATATCATCGCCGCCGCCCATACGGAGCACGAGCTCAGTACGCACACCTGGCGCACACGGCTGCGCTTCGGCTGGGATGAAGCGGCCAGTGTGATCCGCCAGATTTGGCTGTGGGTGCTGGTCGGGGTGGGGATCGGTGCCTTCATTCATAACTATGTCCCGCAGGACACGATTCACGGGTTGATCGAGGCCACCGGCATTTTCTCGGTGCCCCTGGCCACTGTTCTTGGGGTGCCGATGTATGGCAGTTGCGCGGCCATCGTGCCGATCGCTGTGGTGCTGTTTGAAAAAGGCATTCCGCTCGGCACCGCGCTGGCCTTCATGATGGCGATGGCTGCCCTGAGTTTACCCGAGGCCATCATGCTCCGCCGCGTGATGCAGTTGAAACTCATCGCGCTGTACTTCGCCATCACCACCGTCGCCATCATCTTTACCGGTTATTTCCTCAATTCAATAGCCGGCTTCCTGTAGCCTGCCGGCATTTCAGATCTTCCAACTCTCCATTTTTAGATGAGCTCCAGCGCTAAAAAATGCTTCTGCTCGACCGTTTTCTGACGGTCCGGATCTTCGTCGCCATGGCCCTCGGGTTCGGGATCGGCTATTTCCGGATCGCGGATACGGAAGCTTTCTTCGCGCCGGTTACGCGGGAAACCACCATATTGAGCAGTAATTGCTCCCGGTTCTTGTATGACAAGTTGCCTGTGTTGAACGCCCCGCCAAGCTGCATTCGTGGATTGCATTTGTGCTGGTAACAGTCCTTTTCGTGTGGGTGCAATCCGATCTTGAACCACACCTCCCCCCGCAGTCGCGGATCTGGCATCCGGACTTTCCGGTGCGGCCGGCGCGTTTTCCGTTTTTTTACGGCTGGTGGCTGGCGCTTTTTGCGACGCTGGGGGTCTGCGCCAGTATGCCGGGTCAGACGATCGGGGTGGGGGTGTTCAAGACCCGCTTGATGGAGGCGCTGGGGATGACTTCAATGCAGCTGAGTGTCAGCTACATGCTGGGCACGTTCTTGAGCGCGTTTTTTTTGAGCGCCGGCGGGCGTTTTTTTGACCGCTTCGGTGGCCGCAAAGCGCTGGTTTATTCGGTGATTGCGCTGGGGCTGGTGCTGATCGGGCTGAGTTTTGTGGACCGCATCAGTGCGCTGGCCGGCCACATCCCCCTGCTCAACATGCGGGTATGGTTGCCCGGCTTTATTTGCCTATCGCTGGGCTTTGGGCTGCTGCGGTTCACCGGGCAGGGCATGGTGACGCTCTCCTCACGGGCGATTCTGGGCAAGTGGTTTGACCGCAAACGCGGCCTGGTCACCGCCGCGAGCGGGGCCGTGGTCTCTTTTGTTTTTTCAGTAGCACCCTTGAGCTTTGAGGCTCTGATCCGCCGCTTTGGCTGGCAGGCCGCCTGGCAGATCATCGCGGCGGTCTTGCTGCTGGTCATGGCGGCCCTGTTTTGGATCTTTATCCGCGATAACCCCGAGGAATGTGGCCTGGAAATGGATGGCGGGGCTGGAACGAAGCCGCGCAAATTGAACCCCGATTCGACGGTGCACCGGGATTTCTCCCGCTTGGAGGCTGCCCGGACGTTTTCTTTTTGGGCGTTCACGCTGATGCTGGCTCTGTCCGGCCTGGTGATTACGGCTTACAGTTTTCATATTTTGGAGATCGCGGCTGAACTCGGGGTGAGTAACGACTTCATTTTGAAACTTTTTGTGCCTGCGGCCATGGTCGCGATTGTGTCGGGATTCATGATTGCCTGGGCGACGGATTTGTCATTTATCCGCATCAAATATCTGCTGTGTCTGATGGGAGTGGCCGGGGTGTTTGCTTACGGCTGCCTGGGGCTGGGCACTTATCCGGAGGTGGCCTGGCTGCATGTGCTCGGCTTCGGCCTGTCGGGCGGATGCTTCTCCGGCTTGTCGATCATCGTCTGGCCCCGTTTTTTCGGGCGGCAGCATCTCGGGGCAATTTCGGGCTTGTATATGACTTCAATCGTCATCGCCAGCGCGGTGGGGCCTTTTCTCTTCAGTTTGGCGGAGTCCCTGCTCGGGGCCTATCGCTATGCTTTCACTGCTTCGGCAGTGGTGGCGGGCGTGTTGGCGGTCGCCGCGCTGTGGGCGGATAATCCGCAGCGGAGCCTGGCACCTACCGTGTAAAAAGGTTTTCCAAGGGCAGCCGGTCCTGTTTGCGGTAGATGTAGAAGTCGCGGTCGATGCTGATGACCTGGCTGATTTGCTCCTTTTCTGCGATACGCATCAGTGTCGCGTCGGCGAAATTCATCGGCAGGTCCGCATATTTCCGGGTCAGTTGGCAGATGCGCACGAGGTCAACGCGCTCAATCGGATGCAACTGCACACCGCCGGCTTGCACCCAGTTCAGGAAGTCAATCTGCGCCTGCACCGAAAAATCGAGCAGATGGGTGACCTCGGTCAGCATAGCGAGTGTGCTGTGGAGGCTGCCGTTATAGTCACGCAGGAAATCGCAGACGGGTTGGTGAAAGTCATCGTCCCGGTCAAAGAGAGCGATGAGCGGCCCGGAATCAATGATGGCCCGTCTTCTCACGCAACTTATCTTTGAATTTCATTTTGCGGGTGATCGAGAGTTGACCTTGTCCGCTACCGTGCTTGCCAAAGTGTTCACAGCCCAGTTGCCAGGGAGAGCGGCCATGTGAATCTTGTTGCAGACGCTCATCAATCAAGCGGCGCAAAAACTCAGATTTGTTCATGCCCTGAGCCGCTGCCGATTCATCCAGCGCCTGCTCGGTTTCCGGGTTGAGTCTTACGGATAGCATACGTAATACGCTAGGTATTACGCATCGTATGTCAATCAGGAATCGGCACAATTCACTTGCTAGCCGCGTAAGATGCGCCAATTCTATTTTTAATGCAAACAGTTTTCGTTAAAAATCTCCTCCGATGGCATTGCCGCCTGCTGACAGCGCTGCTGCTGCTGGCTTTTTTGCGGCTGCCGCTGCAGGCGGTTGAGGCCTGGGTGACGCTGGAGCCGCAGGCCTACATTGTGGAGCAAATCGGCGGGAATGCGGTGAAGGTGCGGGTGTTGGTGCCGCCGGGGCGGAGTCCGGCGACGTATGCACCGACGCCGGCCGAAGTCAACGCGCTGGCGCGCAGCGACATCCTGTTTGGGATCGGGGTGCCGGCAGAGCGCAGACTGCTGGAGCGTATGCGGGATACCCTGGCTCAGGTGAGAGTCGTCGGCAGCGAGAGTTGGCTGATCCCCGGTCTGGTCGGTGAGAGTGCCTGTGGGGCGGCCGAGCACGAACGCGCCGGTCACTCCTGCGGTGCGGGCGATGCTTCGATGAATGATCCCCACCTGTGGATGGATCCCTGGCAGATGATGGCCTTTGGAACCCGGGTGGCGGCGGTGCTCTCGGAGCTCAAGCCGGATGCGGCGGACTTTTTTGCTGCCCGACTTGAGGCCCTGCACGCGCAGCTGGAGGCGCTCGATCTCGAGATACGCGAGCAACTGGCAGCAGTGCAAGGAGGCGAGTTTTTTATTAATCACGCCTCGCTGGGTCATTTTGCGGCCCGCTATGGTCTGAAGCAGCGCAGCATCGAGCAGATCGGCAGCCAACCCTCGGCGCGGCGTGTCGCGGAAATGCTGCGTCAGGCGCGGGCGGCCAAAGCCGGTGCCTTGCTGGCGCAGGTTCAGTTTCCACGTTCGACTGCGGACGTGCTGGCACAGGCCCTCCAGGTGCCCGTCCTCTCGGTGGATCTGCTGCGGCGTGATTACCCGGAAAATCTGCGGCAGGTGACTCAGGTCTTGCGGCAGGCGTTGGGTGATGTTGACTCCGATGAAGACTAATTTCCGTTACGCATTGTGAGTTCCCAACCTGCCGTATGTTTTCACAAGGTCTGCTTCAGCTATGCCGCCGAAGCGGTGCTAAGCGACGTCGATTTCGATATCCTGCCCGCAGATAACGTCTGTGTGGTCGGGCCAAACGGCGGTGGCAAGACGACCTTGCTCAAGCTTATGCTGGGTTTACTGAAGCCGGATTCCGGGCACATCCGCGTGTTTGGTGAAGCCCCGGAAAAGATGCAGGGTGCGTTGGGCTACGTGCCACAGCACATGCACTTCGACCCGGTCTTTCCGGTGCGGGCGATTGACGTGGTGCTAATGGGGCAGGTGGGCCGCCGCAGCTTCGGGTTTTCCACGCGCGGCGACCGCAGGCGGGCGGAGGCGGCGCTTGATCAGGTGGGTCAGCTGGCGCAGGCACAGGCTCAGTTTGCCGAGCTTTCCGGTGGTCAGCGGCAGGCCGTGCTGATCGCCCGGGCGCTGGTGGGCTCACCCCGCGCTATCCTGCTGGATGAGCCGGACGCCCATATCGATCCGGGTCGGCGGGATAAGCTCAAACAACTGCTGGACTATTTGCCGACTGATATCACCCGCATCATGGTTTCGCACAATATGGACTTTGTCGTGAGCTCAGTGGAAAAAGTGATTTGCGTGCACCGCCACGTGCATGTCCACCCGACCAGCGCACTTACTGCCGAACGCATCCGCAACTTATTCGGGAGCGATCTGCGGCTGGTGCGGCACGACCGCGAGCACCCCACGGCGACGGGGCATCATCATCCACAGCCGGCTGGCGAGCCAGATGGAGGCGAATACTAATGGGCGGCTTTTTCGAACTGTTGGCGGATCCCGACGTGGGCTTTTTGCGGAATGCGTTGTTGCTGGGCCTGATCGGCAGCATTCCACTCGGAGTGGTGGGCAGCTTTGTGGTGGTCCGGCGGATCAGCTATCTGGCGGCGGCGGTGGCGCACTCGGCGCTGGGGGGGATCGGTTTGAGCCTCTTCGCCCGCGTCGAACTCGGCTGGGATTGGCTGCCGCCTTTTGCCGGGGCGCTGATTTTTACCGTGGCTGCGGCATTGCTGATCGGCTGGATCGCGGTGCAAAAAGGCCAGCGGGAGGATGCGGCGATTGGCACCGTTTGGGTGGGCGGCATGGCGATCGGCATTATTGCGATCGCCAAAACCTCGGGCTATAACGACCCGATGGCTTACCTGTTCGGCGATATTCTGCTGGTGCGGGAGAGTGACCTGTGGCTGGCCGGGGGCTTTGCCATCTTGATCGTCGCGCTGTTGGCGCTGTGGCACCGCCAGCTGTTTGCAGTGCTTTTTGATCCGGAATTTGCCGCGGCGCGTGGATTGCGTAATGATCCGGTGTATTTGCTTTTGCTGGTGTTGACGGCACTGACTGTGGTCACGCTGGTCTCATTGATTGGAGTGGTGCTGGTGGTGGCACTGCTGACGCTGCCGCCCGCCATCGCGCTGGCCCGCTGCCAGCGCTTCGGGCTGGTGATTTTCGCGGCAGTCGGGATCAACCTGTTGTGCATCAGCCTCGGTCTGTGGTTCAGCTACGTGCTTGATTTTCCGGCCGGCCCATCGATCATCCTGGTGGCGGCGGGCTTGTATGCGGCGACGCTTTTTCGCTAAATGCGTCCCCGCAGCATGCCGTGATAATACATCGGTTTGAGACCGTGGCGCTTGAGCACCCACCACATGCCCCGGTCCACACTCGGGTCGAGGAAGGGAATCGTCGGGTCCAGTTCCTTGTCGTATTTAAACTCACACATCAGAACTTTGCCCCGCTCGGTTATAATCGGGCATGCCGTGTAGCCGTTGTAGTGCCTGGCAGGTGCCTTACCCTCCATGAGTGAAATCAGGTTGGCGGCTGCGATGGGTGCCTGCATGCGGATCGCCGCACCTGTTTTACTGGTGGGCAGGCCAGCACAGTCGCCCAGCGAGATGATATTGGCGTAACGTTTGTGCACCATCGTGTGTTTATCCACGTCGATCCACGCGCCGTGGCGCAGTGAACCTTCCATGATCGGGAGCGGGGAGTCGCGCACAAAGTCGGGGGCCGACATCGGGGGCAGAAAGTGCAGGAAGTCATAGCTGACTTTTACCTCCGGGTAGTTCGCACCTGCTGGCGTGGGAGCGAGGCTTGCTGCGGGGATTTGCTCAAAGACCGCCTCTTTAATTTGTGTGTCGATCCCTTTCAACCGGTGCAGGAAATGTGTCCGGATATCGCGTTCGGCATAGATTTCGGCCAACTTGTCGCCAAAGACCTTCGGAGTCATCAGGTTGGTGCTGTTCGAGTAGAAATCGATGCTGAAGCGTTCGCGCGCACCGGTTTTTTGCATGCTTTCTTCTGCCAGCAGGCAAATCTTCTTGGGGGCACCACCGCATTTTACCTTGGTGTAGGTATTGGTGAAGACCAACCGGCCTGCACCTTTTTGGGATGCCTCCAGTATCGCGTCCCGGCAGCGAATGGAGCCATCGAAGTCATAAATACAATGGGCATTGCCCTGGCCAAGACTTGCGCGGTCGATGCCTTCGACGAGATCAAAG
>Ga0100385_1000614_pt1 | contig 40909 bp, 23 predicted proteins | sample CryGeymeta201509_FD_81543 | JGI IMG/M metagenome (GOLD analysis project Ga0100385, IMG submission 81543) | Groundwater microbial communities from Crystal Geyser aquifers in Utah, USA - Crystal Geyser metaG 2015-09 | ecosystem: Environmental > Aquatic > Deep subsurface > Groundwater | place: USA... | reverse complement strand
TATATGGTAACTAAGCCACCTTACGACCACGAGAAGTATATGAGCAAACTACCGGAGCGATATTTTTTCTGAGAGTTACGAAAAAAAATTTCGTTCAGTGAAAACTACCAAATTAGGAAGGTGAAGCTCGTCATCCATGGTCGATCATCTTTTCAAGTCGAACGAACAAGTTGTTTGTTTTTCATGTCGAAACACACATGTGGGTCTTCTTATCTACTCAAATTCACCCTCAATTCCACCACCACCACCCCCCCCCCTCCTTCTCAAATCATTCTTCGCTTGCGTTTTGCGTGACGTGCAATCCCATGTCTGCTACGAAAGAAGACGCTGAGCACGTTCGTGCCACACTCGAAAAGTGGTCATGGGAGAATCCCAATGAAGGATGCAGGCCCATCGATTTGGCGAAAATGACAGGTCTCACCAAGAAGATTGTCAACAACGCTCTTTATCAACATCTCAAGGATGGAAAAGTCGTGCGTGTCCAACTGATCCCACCGCTCTGGAATGTTCCACTCAAGCCGTCCAAGAAAACGAGCGAAGACCCCAACAACAAGAACAACAGGCCTCTTGCAAGCTTTAGGTCACCGGCACACAAACCAGAGATCCTTGTCTTCATAGATCTCGGCAACGTGCACGACTGCCTGGTGCCTGCCACCGAGCTGGCCGTTGTATATGCGAAGACGTACGGTCATAATATGTCACACATTCGCGTCCAAGCCTATGCGGATCGTGCATACAACGGCTCAGAGTGTCAAACGCACGCTAATTACATCTGGCGTGCGAGCGATGCAAGCAAACATGCCGCCGACGTAAAAATGGTGATGGACGTGGCCAATCGCATTCTAAAGACAGATACACTCCACAATCAAGACTCTGAACGCAAAGTCTTGCGTTACACACCATGCATCCAACACATTATTCTGGCCAGTCGTGACAGCTTTGTGTATGCTCTCGCTGAGAATATCCGACAGGAACATGCCAACGTCGTGCCCGAGGTTAGCGTCGTCTCTTGTTGGGCAGAAATGCGAGAGTTTCTCGAATGAGAGAGAATGTTGTATTATAAATGGTTGTTGATTTCCTTCTGTTTCTGATCCTTTTCCTCGCTCCTCCCCCCCACCCGTCACCGCTCGTTTTTGGAACAACAATAAAAAACAATTAAAAAACAGACACTCAAAACGGAGAGGAAGTAGCATTTTTTTAATGAGTTTATTTATTATATTTTCAGAAAAACCACCTGCCACAATTAAACAGAACCACCATCGTCTCGCCCCACCCCGCACCCTTCTCTCCTAAATGACCATCACTATCATCCATGGATGTAACAACGATCGGTCCTGCTGTCACCGTGAGCGGGTGAGGGGGGTGAAGGGGGGGAGGGAAAGCGAGGAGAAGAGAGGGAATAAAGCAAGCAGAGTGATCTTCTCTCCTCGTACTCACTCACCCGTTCACTCGCCTACTGGTGAGAGAAAACGGCGAGACTGCCGTCGTCCGTGCAGCGGAAGGGTGCGTAGATCTCCTCGATCGTGATACCAAACGGTACTCTGAGGGTCTGTGCGTCCATGGCGGTGTCCTGCTCGTTGTCCATTTCGTCAAAGGGCTTGCCATCGAGACGAACGACGGTGGCCACCAGGTCTTCGGGATCTTGGAAAGGAAGCTCGTCGATCATGCGATTGCCCCAGTCAATGGCAGAGTTCACCACATGAAGTGGCATCTGGAGGATTTCAAAAGCGTTGCCCTGGTTGTCGAAACGGAAGCCCTTGGAACGCACATTCTGCCCATCGAGCTGATACTCGGCGGCATGGTGGTGTGCAATCTGGTGAACCGTGCTGTTTGCCACCACTTCGGCATAGGCGAGAGCAGGGTTGCCGTGTGGGCTTGGGTCCTCGTGGATCACGCCGGCACGAAGCTCCTCCTTGGTCACCTGATGCATGCCCTGGAAGGGTGTCAGATCAAGAGTGGAGTACTTATTGCTGACAAACAGAGAGGTGCTGCAAACCGTCGGGGCATGGGCGCCCTCGCGCACAACAACATCGACGTTATCGTGGTTATCCGAGGTCATGCAGTTGGCGTTGATCTTGAGGGTCTTGCGTTTGCTGCCGGGTTTATCGAAATTGATGCCAATCGCAAAGGGCAGGCCGTTCTGTTTCTCAATGACGCGAATGCTCTGCGGGACGAGCTTGACCCCGTTGGCACGCATCTCCTTGAAGTCGGCGCTCGACTCAAAGGTCTGTGTCGCCAACTCGGGCATGGAGGCAAGTTCTTCAGGCGAGTGCTTCCAGTGCAGCTCGCGTGTGATGGTGATGGAGTTGGTGCCGTCGAGACGAACCGGCTTGGCGATGCTCGCGTTGATGGTGGTGTCGTGAGAGGAGTCTGCTTGGTCGCTTTGGGCATCGAGCTGGCGCCATGCATCGGCGAGTGCCAACATGGGATGGGGCTGTTGCTGTTGTGGTGTTTGCAGCTGCATCGCTCCTGCGGTTGCGGACGATGCGACAAGGGCGGAGTGATGATTGTTTTGAGTTCCTTGCTGGGATTGGGACGCATATGCGCCACCATAGGGGTTGTATGATTGTGCCATCTTTTTTTTGATCTATGTGAGTACACGCGAACGTAAAAAAAGTAGGGCAACAAGACGCAGAAGGAATACATGGGACCCAGAACACGACACACTTAATAGGATAGATGGGCTTTTATTTTTTGACGTCTGTACATTTTTCGGATTCTCTACTTCTCTCTGTCGATTGTGTTCGCTTTCTCTTGTGCGTGCTCTTGCTTTTCTTCTTGAATTGGCTTGACTTGTCTTTTTTCGGTTTCTTTGTATGTTGCCCAGACCGTTTTTTGTTTGGTGTGTGGATGGGCGGGTGAGTGGCTGGATGATGTGAAAGACCGCCTTGCCCCCCCACCGCCCCCATTTAAAGTCATTTTTTGCAAAAAATCACTCTCAGCGTCGCACTTCGAAGCCAGGATAAGCACCGATAGCAGACATGCGTTGGCGCTTGGCGCCATACTGCCTGTAAAAAGGACCAGATGCAGAGCCATGATCACTAACATTGATGCGGGTGATACCACTACCATCATTACCATCCATGTCGTTAGAAAGACCATATGATGGCCGGTAGACGAGACGGCCACCTGGTGCAACACGAACGTGCATAAAGTAGTGGAGCGCAGCAGCAAATGCATTGCGACGTGCAGCAATCTGATAGCGTGTGGGCCCACTTGACTGCACGAGAATAGGACGTCCACTGGTAGACGAAAAGCGACCAGTCCCCTGCCAGCCCATGTTGCCTGCGCCCACAAAGGGTGAGCCAATCTGTCCGCGCGTCATCACCATGGCCACGTACTGGGCAAAACTGGCATTAACCTCGGACGACATGACCAGGGACATGAGACGCAGCGGTCGTTTGATAGCCCCCGAAACACCGCTGCTCTGCCGAGCGTTATTGATTTCGTTGACGGCAGCACGCATTGCTCCGCGGACATGGGGTTGCAACAATAGATAACCGAGTGATTCGGGCAGTTGCTCGTTGTCGGTGTTGCTGGCACGACTGGTGAGAGTGTTGATGGTGGCGCCAATGGCTGGCGGAGAAGGTGGGGCTGCATGCTCATGCAGCCAGTGATGTAGGACACGGTGCGGTGTATGGCGATTACCAATACGTGCCTGTAGTAAACGCTCCTCTTCCTCGCCATCAGCATCGTCTTCGTTATCTTCGGTCTCGGTTTGATCATTGTCCTGTCCCGGCTTTTCTTGTTGTTGCTGCTGCTGTAGTGCCCTGACCTCAAGAGCAATCGCATTGAGTGCGTCCTGGAACTCTCGGATTCGAGACACGATTTCCATTGCGTTATCGGAAAAGCGGTTCGGATTTTTCAAGTATACGTCCAGGCTATCACGGTAACGATTAAAGGTGCCCTGTTCTCTAGCGATGCGATCACTCAATTCCACGAGCCGTGCAGAGGGTATCGACATGCGCTTTGAGACCGTCGTAAGCCTTTCGTTTGTGTTCTTATACTGTTCTTGCATGGCCTGCATCGTCTGCGTCACCCAAAACATCAGCGTGTTGCGCAGCATGTTGGATTCCTGGATCATGACCCTGTTTAATGTATCGAGCATAGTGATCTGCTCGTCCAGTGCTTGCACCAAACCGGAAACTCTTGTTGTTTCATTATCGATCTCTCCGAGACGGGTTTGAATGTCAACGATGGTCGCATTGAGATTGCTTATCTTACTCGCCGTCTCTTTTCGTTGCTCCGTCATTTGTCGCATCTCGGTCTCGAGGCGCTCCTGTTTGGCGTTCATAGCCTCAAACTGGGCTCGCAGGACCCTCATGTCACGTGTTGCTTCTCTTTCTCCTCCTCCTCCGTTTCCTGGTGGTGTTAGAGGAGGCGTATCTTGTTCCAAGAGCAAGAAATCAATCTGCTCCTGGAGCGCTTCATGCATCTCTTTGGCACCAGTACGATCATTGGCAATGGTTCTCAAGAGGGCTTGACGATCTTGCTTCATCTCGTTCATGTCGGCCTCCAGCGCACCTAGACGTTGCAATACCTGCTTATTGCCCTCGGTATGCTCGTTCCATTTCCTGGTCTGGTCAACGATAAAGCCCGCAAGACGTTCGCTGAGCCGTCCGTTCTGCTCGGCAATCACTGTACTAAGACGTGTAATCTCGGCGCGCAGATCCTCGTTGACAATCTTGTCTAGCGCCTGTAGCTGACCGCTCATCGTGTCGACCTTGCTCTTGGCCTCTCTGGCTGTTTTCTTGGCCTCGCTAACGGACTGCTCGAGTTTTACACGACCTCGATTCATACTGTTTCGGCCAGTCGTATTCTGGCTGATGTTGCTTTCGGCCGTCTCCAGGCGCTGCTGGGTCTTGGTCAGCTCCCTTTTTACCTCGGTCATCTCTGCCCTAAGCGCACTGCGCTGCTCCGGAGTACCAGTGCCAAGCGGCAGACCGGCAATACGATCCTCGAGGGCCTCGAGGCGTCCGAGGATAACCTCGTTTTTGGAGACTGCATCACGCGCCTGTTCATCGCGCAAGCGCGGCAGGAGGTCGGGGTCAAAGCCGGGCATGCGACCCTCGCGTAGCAATCGCGCTGCAAGACTGCTCAACGTGCCGCCATCGAGCCGTTGGGCCAGACTCTCGAGGGCAGCATCAAGTTGTTTTGGAATACTCTCCGTCATCGTGGGGCGTGCATGCCACACCTGTCGTTCGTAGTCACGCAGCTGACCGGCCCATTCGGGTGCACCAGGCACGAGGATGGCCAAATCAGCCATCGTGGTAGCACCACCCAGAGCGGTCAACAGCATCTCAAGAAAATTGTAGATGGGCTGTGCCTCGAGTCTCAGCTGCTGCATGACAAGGGACAAGCTTCGCTGGGCTGCCACCATTGCTTTTGTTAGCAATGGCTTTTTCTCCTGTGTTGTTGTTGGCGTCTCTCTTGATGTCCTAGTTGGCGTTGTTCTTGTTGTTGTGTCGGTTGCTGTGGATGCGATTTTATTGGCGCGCGATTGTTGTGGAGGAGGAAGTCGTGTCGCACCACGCCCAGAAGGCAATATGGAGGGAGAAGGAGAAGGAGAAGGAGAAAGAGAAGGAGAAGAGGAAAGGGAAGGAGAGGGAGAGGGATAGGAAGAGGGAGAGGGATAGGAAAGCGGAGAAGATGATGGTTGCGAGACTATCGGAGCAGGTGAGAGAGTAAATGGCTGAACGCCGCTCCATATCCATGGATCTACATCCATAGTGTTCCGCGTGGCCGATGAAGCGGGTCTTACATTGGGATTATTCCGAGGACTGTTGTCCTCCATGAAGTATGAGGTATAAGGTGGAATAACGGGTTTGGATGATGCCATTGAAATATTCTTTCCTCTGTCTGCTCTTCTTTACTTTGCCTGCTCTGATATATTGGTATTATCTATCAAGTTTTTCCGTTGTTCTCGGGCGGGAGAATGGCAATCAAACAGGACGGAAAAATAAATACGACACGCTAGTTTCTCCCTGCATGCAGACACTCCTTCAAGTAGCTCACTGTATTATTTAAACGCTTCTACTGCAAATTGTTGAAAGCAATGCTCACCTCATTGGTATCATGGAAGAAGTAGCCTGGATAGGCGGGAAGCGTAAAGGTCGACACGTCATGACAGTGCTCGGCAGGGACATGCATGGTAGCGACGTGAGCAAGCAGCTCCTCACCGCCGTCAATGGAAGCGTTGCGGGTGAGAGTAGCCTTCTTGCGGCGGGTCATTTTGGTGTGGTGCTCGAGGGCCACGTGGACGGGCTCGCTGTTATAGGCAGAGAGAATCTTGCGGTAGTTCTCTGCATGTTTTTCGCGAGCATAATCGAATAACTCCTTGCTGTAGAGATGCTCCTCAAAGAAGACACTGGCATCGCCATGCGTGTCCTGATTCTTTTGCTTTTGCTGCTGCTTTTGTGAACGTCGCTCCTTTTTCATTGCCGACAAAAGTGGAGCTGCGGAGGAGACGACCGGCACAGGCACCTGAATGGGTGTCAGGTCATTAGCAAAACGAACAACGGCAGGGGCCTTGACTGCCTTGGTGGCAACGGCAGGGGCCTTGACTGCCTTGGTGGCAACGGCAGGGGCCTTGACTGCCTTGGTGGCAACAGCAGGGGCCTTGACTGCTTTGGTGGCAACGGCAGGGGCCTTGACTGCTTTGGTGGCAACGGCAGGGGCCTTGACTGCCTTCTCTCTTTCGTCGAGCATTGACTTGGGCACTGCGGAAGCACGCACAGCGGCCGTTTTCTTTGGCTGACTTTGTGTTACAGGCTTGGGTACTACGGGAGCACGACTCGAGACGGAGGGAGCACCATTGGAGGATGCCATGGGAGCCACATTGTAGAGCTCATCAATGGACACTGTGCCTGGAAATGAACGATTAGGGCGACCGTATGTTACGGTGCCGTAAGTGGTTGAAAGAGCGCCTACTGGTGGCATGACATCATCCTCCTCATCCTCATCCTCATCTTCCTGATCGTAGGCAGCTTCATATTCGTAATCTTCCTCCGATGGCTCTTGCTCATCTTCATAACCACTCTCGATGAACACGAGGTTTGGCAATTCGTCATCGCTGCTATCGTCCCCATCAATATTACTGTGGGATCTTGCATTGGTGCTGGATTTAGTACTACTAGTACTACCGCTGCTGGTGCTGATGTTGATGGTGGCGGCGAGGTTAGTGGGTGCAAACTGAGGCATGGTCATAGCATGTGCAATGTCGGCTTGCGACTCGCGTTTTCGGCCCGTCTCCGCAGCAAAGGGAAGGAAGGAGTAGCTTTGTCTCAATTCGGGCTCGTGATAGAGCATGTGATCCGCAAGAGCACGCTCAATCTGGGCAGGCAAACTGTCAAGCTCAAGACGCGTGCTCTCATCCATCGTGTAGGCCGAAGAAGACGAAGAAGATGAAAAAGTATCCTCCTCCGTATCACTCAAATCATCGTCTTCGTTCGCTTGCTGGTAGGAACGTGTTCCATCACTGCGATCCGACTGAGAACACCGAGCACCCACATGCTGGAGGTCGGTGAGGCGACGGGCCTTTTGGCGGAGACTAAGCAGACGCTGAATGCGTCCACGTTCCTTGCCAATAGCACGCTTGCATGCTGAGATGGTACGTTCCGTGAGATGATCATGCAGGGACGGCGTTTCGGCCACAGCGCGGACCAGTTCGTGCATGTGGGTGCTGTTTCGGAGTGTGCTTTTGACATGCTGCCACTCGGTATGCTTCTCATCGTCAGCAACGAGAAGTGCTGTGAGGTGGTTCCCCATGCCGAGCGCAAGCTTTCGATAGCGCTCCTGGCGGCGGCGGAAGGTGCCTGGTTGGCAAGAGGCAGGGGCACGGTACGGCAGAGCATGGGTGTCTGCTTGTTGCTGAAGCAGTTGGCGTTGGCCTATTGTCTTGTGGTTTGCAATCTCCTCCTCTTCCGGCCGGTACACCGGACGGGGTCGGATCGGTTGCATGGTGGCGAGACGTGTCACGGGTTGGATGTTGCGGATGGGCTGCCCGCGCCATTCCAAGTCGTCTACCCCTAGCGTGTCACACAGCTCGTCGTACCAGGAGGCATCTTTTTGGTTGAAGGCGATGCGCGTACCCACCGAGGAGCGTGGGTTGAGGTGTACGCTGATGGTCATAAAGTGCTCGCGGGCCGCCTCGGGCACAAGACGATCGCCATAGTGGCTGGCAAACTGGGCAATCGTGCCAGCGCGCGTCTTACCGTGGCGGCGCTGCATTTGACGGTGAACATGGTGCAAATGGGGATGATACTCCATTATTTGTGCTTTGTGTAGAGCCAATTGGAAAAAAAGAATAGACACGCTGGGTGTGAATAGTTGGATACACTCAGCAGGCATGACTAAGTAGGGAGAGACGTGATTTATTTTTCAATTCATTTATCACTTTTCCACCCCCCACGACCCAAGGGCAATTCCGACTTCTCCGCTATTGGTCATCAGCTTGTCGGCACTCCTAGACACGAATGAGATGAATTATTTCCTAATTTATTTGCAAAAACTGCTCCCAAAAGCCCTTCTGCTTCTGTTGCATCTGTTTGAGAGCATCTTCAATCTCGTTGGCGGCCTCGCCAGCCACGTGCTGGTGCCCGTCTGGCCAACGGTGGTGCTTGACGGAAGGGCGGCGACAGCATCGTCTGCGAATCCAATCGGGCGACACGATCTGGGGGAGCCAGTTGGACTTACTTCTCATTGTAGGGAACTGCGACGGGTCGCATGGGGTGAAGAATAGTCTGTGGATCTTCGTCCAGTGACACAAGAATTGCTTGGCCGAACTCAGATTATTTTGCAGTACCCACAAGAGTGTAGCGGTCTTAGTTGCGGTGTCGTAATCCCAGTACTGATTGAGGCGAATAATGGCGTTTTCGATGCGCTCTATGTCCTCGTATCCAGGAATCGAGCATCTGACGACAACAGGTTCATCGCGAGTCGTGTCAATCTTGTAGGCATGACCGCGATAGAAAAAGAAGGGGGCCTTGATCTTGCCTTTCGTAGCGGACAAGCCCACCTTTGTCTTCAAATAATTATCCTCTGGTTCATAGGACATATGCAGACGACGGTCCTTATCCTCGACCACAATGTTGAGGAGGAAGGGTGCCTCCAACAAGGTTTCATTATTGAGCTCCGCCTTGCTCTTCCATTGAAGGGGAGGGTACACAATGGCGGTAGGGGTGCTAGTGGTGGTAGTACTAGTGGTGCTGGTAGCGGTGGTGGTAGCAGCGGTGGTGGTGGTGGCACCAGCCACAATATCAGATTTGAGACGTTTGGACGCGTGCTCTGCCTCCACCGATGGATCCGCTTTTCGTGGCCTCTTGCGTGTCTTTTCTCGGCGATGGTCTATTTTGTCTTTGCTGTCCTGTAGTTTCATCGTTGTTGTTCAATGTGGAATGGAATCAATAACTTTTTTTAAGTGAACAAAAGAAACAAAAAAAGATAAAATACCCATAGTGGCCTGGTGTTCTGTCCAGGATTCTTGCCACCAGGTCATTCCTTCACTTGCCGGAGTGAACACTGGTCTACCGTACGGCTATCCGACAAACGAACGCTAGCCCCCCCCCGCCGGATGGCGGACTGGATCAAAAAAGCGATGGGGCCAGGCTGGCAATGGCGAAACAACGACACGGACGAGATGGTGCCTTATGGCAGCAAGGAACCACGCATGCTTGAATTGACGCCGCGCGAAACATTCCGCATGTGGGCGGAGGACTGGGCCAAGGAGGAGCCAGCACGGCCATCTATTGGACTGGCCGAGCACGGCATCCATATGCCACATCTTGACCGTTGTCTCTACGAGCATGTGGTACTACCCAGATCCCTGGAGAAGCGTGTTCCTGTCTATTCTACAGGCACCAGCAACAATCGTGAACGTGATCATACACTCGATCACGACTATGAGCATGGACTCAACGACGAAGCACTGAAACGCGATACGCCCCATCATGGCCTCGTATGGCCAGCTGTGCCCTTGACGGAGCACTTGGATGATGCCACCATGGAATCGCAGGTCTTCTTGGTCTTTTCTTCGGAAAGCCTCGCTGTCCTCCAGTTGTGGGCAGACGCGGCCATCGAAGCCATGCAAGAGGAAAAAGAGGGAATCCTCAGTTGTGTCAACGTCTGGTCTCTCGAGTTGTTTGATACGTATTATTATGGCACTGGCCAGCGCAAACCCAATGTGGTACCCCAATATTTTTCGGTCGATGAAATTCTTCTAATTCACGTGCGTCCCGAGGATTGCAGCTACCATGCCCCACTACGCGATCTGGTTAATGCTCTGCGGCGCCGCTGTGCCTCCTTTTACGTGCGCGTCCCACCGCGTCCCGACCGTTTGCGTTTCCTGCGACACCTCAATACCCAGCTGGCTCGTCCGGGTGGCCATCTGGCCTACTTGCTGCCCGATGGGAGTCACAGTCTCCTGGACGACACGGTGATTCGAGAGATTGCAGCAAACACCTCCTTTTTCCACTACAGTGATATTGCACGCCTCTTCCTGCGCACCGTCGAGCAGTGGCAGCGTGACTTGTTGTGTCGGCGGCAGACCGAAATCTCGCTGTCCACACGCATGTGCCTCATCTTTTGTCGTGGCGACGAACGCAATCCAAAGCAGCTGGCGCTGCAGGAAGAGCGGCAGGAGGAGACGAAGAATCTTGACCGTTTCTTTGCACTACCGGTTCTGATGCCACACCATGGCGGTCGCCATGACCTGTTATTAAGCGATGTCCTGAACGTGGTCGAGCTCATGGACCAGGAAGTGGTCGCACAGGCACACGCCATGGAGGCCGTGAATGAGGCCAAAAGTAAAGGAACGAGGAAGAAAGAGCAGGAGAAAAGGGACAGTGCTGGTGATAAAGAATCAGAGCAGCGACCCAAGAAACGCCAGCGAATCGAGGAGTCGCCCATGTCGTTAGCAACAAAAGAACCGAGACCGTTTCCTTTGCCGGTACCTTTTCTTTCGCCCCGAAAACGAGAGGAGGGGGACACCAAAGAAAGTACAGGCTTGACATTTACCTTTGGTGGTGGTGGTAGTGGTGATGGTGGTGATGGACAAGTACCAAGGCACAGGAACGAACAAAGCAATGCTCATTTTTAGAATAAAAACTAATCCATTATCATAAAATCAGTGTTTTTTCTTGGTTTTTCAACATTATGATATGGGGCGTGGCGGAGTGCATGCCGGAAGCTTTCATTTTGTAATTTTGTGCGTTCGCGCCCACCAACTGAGCATGACTTTACTTTAACCCTTGCTTCTCGTCGCTAGCTCCGATACACAAATTTCGGCAATGGGAATTCATTCTTGTCTTATGGAATTAAAAGAGTCTCCCATTAGCAAAGCACTGGATGATTGGTTCGAATCCCTCGAACCCGGCGACGTCGGAATTGCTTGTTTTCGAGAGGCTTTGGGAGGGAGTGGAATTTTCACGCTTCCGGCAAAATTATTCTCAAAGAAGAAGGTCGCCATTTTGCACTTTCATAAATCCAGACGGGCAGCCAAATTTTTTCTCGAATTGCTCGTGAAATTCTCCGAAACCAAACCTTTACAGACCAGCGTCACCAGCAATCCAGTGACCATTTTCACTCATGAAAACGGACTACCTTACGGATGGACCTCCGTTGCCTATGACGCAGTGCACCTTAATGAGGGAACGCTACTGTCGAACGAACTTCCTGTTCCTAGAACCGCCATGTTTGGATCCATCGTGGCGTTTTCGGTACAGTGTGCAGAGGAGATAAAGGAACACGCTGACCTGGTAAAATGGGCAAGATTGAACGGGGCAATCTGCGTTTTCTTGGTTTCAGTTCCAAGAAATCACAGTGAAAAAATTGTCGTCGATTTGGGTGATTTAAATCAAAACAAGGTGTCGGTTCATTACGTGCATTAACTAAAAAAAATTCAAACTCTTAATCAATTGATAATATACGCTTTCACTAGCTCTCCTGGATCCTGCCCCCCCCCCAAAAAAAATCTAAACAGAGCATGATTTTACTAATCGTACTCCTCGTCACTGTATGCATTGGAGGCCTCGTCTGCCAGTGCACCGATCTCATCGACCCACACACCACGAATACGGGCGGGATAGTGTACGATTGGTGCCGGCATGCTACTACGGAATGGCTGGCGTTGCCGCAGCTCACGTTGCCGTTCATGCTGGCGTTGCTTTGCTTGCATGAGACGTAAGCGCTTTTCTTCCTGGTCCAGCACGCTCTTGCGGAACAGATCGAACTTGATCCGCTCGCGTTCGTTCTGGGCCTTGAGTTCTGCCACTTCTCCATCAACAAGCTGGTGCACGCTGGTGAAGGCACGCATACTCTCGTCGTGGGCCTTCTTTTGAAACTCAATCTGCTGTCGGTAGAATTGCTGTTGCTGGAGGTAGGCATCTCGGAAGAGGCCCATTTCTGCACGTGTCTCATCAAGAGAAGTGGCGAGCACGCCGACCACGTCGAAAAGTGTGGTCAGACAGCCCGTGAACCGCTTCTCCCGCTGCTCAGCGCGGCGTTGCATGGTGGCAACCTGGCCCGTCAGCTGCTCGAGCTGTGCTGCCTGGTCGGCCAGATCACGACGAAGCGCTTTGGTCTGTTCCTTGTTGTAGCGGTAGATGTGCGAGTTCTGAGCACTGAGACGCTCGGCAAGACGCTGTGCAAGGGTGCGATGTTTTTCGTCAATCGTACGGAGGGCCTCGTAGATGCGGCGAATGGCTGGATTTTTGCGATACCGACGGGCTTTCTTCTTCTCACGCGCAAATGCACGGCTCATACGCTTCAACATGGCATACATGAGACCGCTGCTCTGCTCGGCATGGGTCTTCCGGTCCACAGCATCGTAGTCAATGGCTTTGATGAGTTCATCGAGTATGTCGTAAAGACCTGTTAGTTCCTGGAGGACCTCAATGGAGGCATGTTGTGAGGAATTGTGATTGTTATGTTCTTTGGGGTCTTTGTGCTCTTCCAAAACATTGCTTTCGGCACTCACTTCATCCTTCTCCTTTTTTTGATCATCCTGCTTTTGCTGCTCGAAGAGATGCGTTTCCAGCTGGCGCATACGCTGGGAAAGACGCTGCGTGGTTTGATGCAATCGTATACTATGGGCCGCTTCGCTTTGCGAGGGTAATCGGTCACGTCCAAGCGCCTTGTCGAGGCTGTGCAGGACAGATGAGGCGCTACCATGATGCCTTTTCCGATTGTCCTCTCCTTCCTTCTCCTCCTCCTCCTCGTCATCGTTGTTTCCATACTCTTCTTCGTCGTCATCGGTCTCACCGGCACTATCGAGGAAGAAGGCAAAGTCGTCATCACTGCTGCTGCTGTTGTTATTACTTGCACTAGCGAGGTCAGTATTTCCTCCATAATCATCACCAAGAAGCTCCTCTAGGAAGCTGGTGTTGTTAAAGTCGTAGTCTTCGAGCGGTTCAAAGAAAAGTGGCATATCTGGCTCTAGTTCATCTGGGTCGTCATGCTTGTCATTGTTTGCATGGTTGCCAACGGTTGAAGATGCGTTTGATTCCTCTTTCTTCCTCTTCTTGTTCTCATCTTCTTTTTCTTTCTTTCCTTTCTCTCCTTCCTCCTCCTCCTCCTCGCACTGCTTCTCCTCCTGATGCTCATCCTGCTCTTCCTGCTCTTCCTCTTCCTCTTCCTCCTCGCGCACGGTACTGAGCAGCATGGTGAGGCCTCGGTCAACAAGACGCTTCACTTCTGTGCTCGTGTGTGCGCGCTGCTTCTGAACCGTCGTCTTTTCATCAGCAATGCGACGCAAGGCATCGTCGAGCTCTGCTTCAGTCGGAGGCGGCGGATGGGGTCCATTGGATGATGATTCAAATCCAATACTGCTATTGCTGTTGTTATTGCAACTTTGAATATTATCCCCTGTCTCCAATGTGATGCGTGGCATGACCTGCCCATGCACAGGCATAATGGTGAGACGTGCGTTCGATGGTGGCAGTGAGGAATTCTCTCTCCTTGTCGGCGAATTCAACGATTCGAGATGATCACCGAGCATGTAGCGTTTCACCTTTTGTTGGACAATTTCTTTCCGATGTTGGCGACGATCATCTGACCACGGTTCATTATTTTCTTCATCTTCTTCCTCTCCCTTTCCCGTCTCGGTTTCTTGATGTTTCTTTTTTTGCCAATGTTGTTGTTGCTCCTTTTGTTGTGCAATCGGGGGAGGTGGAACGGGGATAGAGAGACAATCCCCATCGCTGCGAGCATCATGGCCGTCATATCCCTTTTGCTGGACGACTTCTCGGAAGAAGCGGGCAGTGGCATCCATGTGGTGCGAGGCCTGCCTTAGCTGACCATTCCAGGCATCGTACTGGCGCGAGATACGGCGTGTCATATTGGCACTCTTTTCGATCTCCCCGACACCAAACTCCACGAACCGCGAATTGGCCGCCGTGCCTATCGAGGTAGCGGTAGCAGTAGCAGTATCTGCATCAGCAGCAGTACTAACGTCACCGGTAGGATCGTTCTTCCGTTCTTCCAATTCTTGCTGGTTTTCACGTCGTTGGATGCCCAAGATGGGTCGTTTAACGAGGCTTGGTAAGGATTTCTGTTGCACAAGCCGTAATGGCAAGGATGAAGATGGCGAGGCCGATAATGTGGGTGCTGTCAGCGATGATGATGAAGATGAGGAGGAGGAAGAGGACGAGGATGGCGATGTTGCACGGCGACCACGTGTGTTCGCAAGCCGCAATACGGGCGAGCGCTGTGAGAGACTGCTGCTACTGGCACCCGCACTGGTACTGGTGCTGCTCGTACTGTTCTCGCTCGAATCACTGGTGTTGGAAAGGGAAGTAAAGGAGGAGGTGCTGTCTTCCGTAGCAACATCACCAACTCCTGCACCACGCCGCTGCTGTAGGTCCGCCGCAGTCATGATGGTGGTGGCACGTTTACGTTTCTTGCCGTTCTTTTCTTTGCGACGTGCTTTTTTGAGCAGCTTTTTCTCTTCTTTCTCCTGTTTCTTGCGGGCTTTTTCTTCCTCTTCCTTTTCTGCCTGCTTCTTCTTTTTCTTATCCTTTTCCTTCTCCTTCTCCTTTTCTTTTTCCTTCTTCTCATCCTTTTCTTTCTCTGCCTGTGTTTCTTCATCTTGTGATTCTTTCTTGCTCTTTACGCCAAAACGCTTCCAAAGCGAGTTGCTGCGTCTGCGGTCTGTTGCTCCGCCGCTCCGAGGGCTACTGTGGCTACCACCATCATCTTCGCGTTTGTACTTTACAAGAGAATGGGCGTCATTCAGAGGCAGATCCGTCATGGTGCTAGCACGTTCTCGGGATCGACCAACGTCGCCGTATAGATTTGGGTCGGATCGTACCTGTACCATGGATGATGACGATGGCGATATCCTGGTCGCATTCGAAATATCCTCCTGCTTCTCGTCCTCATCTTCCGTATGGCGGCGAGCTGCAGGCGATGGGACTTTTGTAGTAATTGTTGTGGGCACACTAGAAGCGGAACGTGAGCCAATGAGCATGGAGGGCACTCGCGTATGCTGCCTCCGATCGGTCAGAGGCATTTGCTTTATTTGCCGTTCTTGCTTTTGATGCTGTTGTTGCTGATGGCCTTGTTGTTTGACGTGGGTCGTAGACCAGCTCTGTGTGGATCGTGGTCGTGTTGTTTTTGTTGTACCTCCTCCTCCTGTTTCTGTTGCTACTGGTCCCATGCGTGCCGAACCAATCAGACTCGCACTCCGTGTTCGCTGGTGTTGTGAGTGATAGCGTGGCGACAATGCCCGGGGACTGCGGCCGGGCGAAAAAGCGCGCGGTGAGGTTGGTGTCGATGTTTGTGTTTTCGAGCGCGCGTCTGCAGGTGCTGACTGTGTACTGGCATCCTCTTCTCCTCTATCGTCGTCACTGTCAAATGGATTGCCATCATCATCGCTGCCAAATGGGTTGCCAACGCCATGTTCTTCGTGATTGTCAGTTATGTCGGCAAATGGGTTGTCGTCCTTTTGGAGGGTCGTCATTGGAGGTGATGGTCGTCCCGTCAGGTCCCCGCGCCCACAACCAATGTCAAAGAAAATAAGAATCGATATGTTTATAGCTAAACGAATTTGATCTGTCACTACTATCAGCATCTACATCCTTCACCCAGCCCGCCCCCCATCGCTTTTCCACCCATCCTTCCGCTCCCCCCCCCCTGCTCGGACCTCTATAGCATCCCTCCCCGGTTGCCTTCTGAGCCTATCTCTCTCTGGATTTACCGAAGAACGTCTAGAAAGCCTTGTGGGATCTTAGCGGTACTCTTCCAGCGATCGACCGACTGTTTCAGCAGGTAACCTAGTATGGACTGACGTGGTGCAACCTGATTGCACGACAATGCCTTGAGTTGGGCCATGGTACCGTAGAGCACGAGACATTGCTTGGCGCGTGAAAAAGCGACGTGCAGATGATGTATCGTAAAGCCCTGCGGATCCTCGGGCAGGAGAAAAGTCACGGCAACCTCTTCGCGACCTTGGAATGAGTTGACCGTCTGGCCCCATGCCACCTCCATCTTCTCGGGCCGCACATACTTATCGTGCAGGCAGAACTGGCGTCCGCATTGGGTGCGCAGAAAGCGGACGTGCTCGGAGGGTACGCGGGCAAGTTGACTGTGGGAAATGCTACGCAGCCGGTGTGTCGACCAGCGTTTCATCTTCACATTGTAGTCTTGGCAGTGATCAAAGAGGAAAACTTCGTGATTGCGGAAGGCGTCGCTGCGAAATTCACTACCACTACCATCCTTCTTACCTTGCTGCTTCTTTCCTCCTCCTCCTCCTCCTTCTCTTGCTCCCCTTCTGCTCCCTCCCCCTCCTCCTTCTCCTCTTTTGCTGTTTTGTTCATTTTCGTGCTCCTCGGATAAGCCCGCGGCCCTTTCCAGATCAACACGTTTCACCGCCTCAAAGTTGACGTCTCGCACAGAGATGCGCTGCCCACCGTAGAGCATCCACTCGTTGCCGTTGTCACGATGAGCTTCCCTATTTTCCACCCACCATGTTGCTGTTCTCGCCTCTTCTTTATGTTCTTTTTCATTTTCGCCTTGCTGCTTCTCCTGTTCTTGTTCGCGTTTTCTCATCTGCTGGCGGTCCACAATGACATTTATCTCGTTGCGTAACGTATGCACGAGGGTCAGGATCTGTCTGCGGTCCTGATTCGGACAAAAGGTGGCGTTGATCCAGCCAATATCGGGAGCCAGACCGCGTCCGCTGGGCGCTACCAGGTAGCATCCGGGACGCACGCCTTGACATTCATCATCCAACGGTGGCCAGTCTGCTGGCAATTGGTCGTTTGGGGTGCATGCCACCACGTTTTCAAAAGCAAGCGCATCAAATGCGAGGCGAAGCAGGCGGCGATCGTTCTCCACTAGCGTGTGGGCCGCCGTGCCCTCGGTGCGGTGATTTTGGTTGAGCTGAACATGGTACTGCGAGCCGGCAAAAGCACGTTCCATCTCGAGACACGGCGAACCGGGTTTGATGGGTGGTGTCTGCCAGCGATCGTAGATGAGAACAAGTGTCGTTAGGGCAGGACAAAAGGTGAGGATGCGACGGAAGAGCTTCAGATCCACATTGCTAAATTCATCAATGAGCAGCCACTTTTTGGCAGCAATACGGGACCGGAGAGTCTCAAGTCTGCAGAGAGCCTTCTCGTACTGATGATTGTCCACCCCACGTGCCATCTTGGCACGCTCACGTTCCACCCAGGCCTCTGCAGATGCCAGGTCGGCAAGCGGACGATGGATAGTAGTGGCCAAGCGCAATCCTCGTTCGTGATGGCCAGAGACCATGGTGCCGGTTAACGTGCAGAGGAGACAACTTTTTGGTTCCCTCTTCTCTTGTCGTGCCACGAGCTGCTCAATCACGTAGGTCTTCCCGGTGCCTGGCATGCCAGAGAGCAAGAGAAACGGTTCCTTTTCAGCAGTCTGGATGGCCCGTCGTTGCTCGGGATCGAGAGTCAGGCCCTGGAAGGAGGCAGCATTGGCCACTGGGACGTGGCGTCGCCATATGTCTTGCAAGGCCCGGAGGATGGCTTCGTTGTCGCGGTGGTGTGATGCCAGCAGGAAGACACATCGTCCGGCCACCTCTTGCTCGACGAGAAGCTCGGGTCCAACAACGTCAATGAGGAAGCGCAGGGGTGAGAAAGGTCCACCAAATCGCCACTGTGGTCTTATATTATGCGCATAGAGCACGGTGTGACCACGCGACTTGCCCTTGGAGATGCGGTGCATAGAAGCGTAGCAAGCAATAGCCTCGAAGATGAGTGCCAGCGGCGCAATCTCCTCCTTTTCCTTCTCGTTTTCTTCTTCTTTCGCATCCTTTTCATCTTTGTTGTGTTGTTCTCTTGCCACCACCCCATGTCCTCCGCCTGCTCCTCCTCGTGCTGCTGTTTTTTCGTCCCATCCACCCTTGTTCTTCCTCTTCCTCTTCTTCTCCTTCTTCTTATTCGCTTGGCTCCACGCCGTCATCTTGCTCCTCCTCTTATCTAGCTGACCCGTAGGCGATGCAGGCGCATGCATGCGCCCGTTTTTGATACGGTATGTCCGGTGTTCTTGCTCGGGTTCGCGTTGACGACGCTTCCGGAACTCCCGACAGTAGCGCAGCGCGACGGGGTCGAGGTCCTTCTCAGTGAGCGTCGTGCGCAATGTAAGCTCGTTGATGGGCTCAGGCAATCCATGCTGCTTGGCAATTGGTTTAAAGGCGAGTGTCCAAGGCTGATGCGCAAGGCGCTTCTCGAGGGCCTGTCGTCTCTCACGGACGTCCTGCCTATCTCCGGCCAGGGTGTGAGCGACTAGAGCGGCGTTATTAGGGCTCCATCGACTGAGACGCTGTTCGAGTGTGGACTGTTGAATATAGATACTGCACCGCTTAATGTCGCGTCGCACCGTTTTATGCAGCTCCTTGAGTTCAATGGCAGCACCGCCACGATCCACAAACGTCTTTGTGGCCTGCTCTGTATGAGCCTCGCTGTAGCCCACCTCGTATCGCAGCAGCCAGCGCAACGAGTCGTAATTAAAAGGCTGTCTCTTGCATGCAATGACGTGAAGTATCTGAAAGTAGGGCCCGTACTTGGGGTCCTGCCGCTCCTCGCACTTGCATTGATAGAGATAGTAGGGTTGGTGATGCGGCAGGTGGCGGCTCTTGATGCTGCCCTTGGCCATGCCGACGGCGCGTTGCGTCGTTGAGCGGAACTGCACGTCTGCAATGATGCCACCAGTGTGTTGGTCAGAGGGTCGTTCGTTTTCTGGCCATTCCTCAGGAGGCACGGGACGCGGCCAACGGATACGCGTGATTTGGAAATAAATCTCCGTAATTTTTGTCTCCTGGCGTCTCTTGGTGGGTAGAACGACAGATGTGTTCGTCGATCGCTTTTTCTTTTTTTTGTGGTTGTTGGTATTATTGTGACTTGCCGTGGATCTAGTGGCTCTGATTGTGGGTGTGGGTGTGGGTGTGGTTGCGGATGGTTTCTTAGGAGCCAGATAACTTGACCATTGTTGGTTGCTCGTTGCTTTTTTCTTCCTTTCATCCTCCTCGTTGGGCGCGCGTTTCGTGCTATACATATTCTATACGACTAAGTGAAGGGAGACGGTATGGGGGGGGGGAGGAAGAATGAACTAAAAAAGAGTAGTGGAAAATGTGCACCATCATGGTTCGTGTCGGGAGGGAGTGGGGCAGCAGCAGCGATTGGGGATGTACTCTCACCAAACGAAGAAGGAATGAAAAGCACACAAGATACTTGACACGGTTGTGAAAAAAACGTGGGTAGGATAGATAAATGCTATGTGGTTCCCTTTTCCGAGAAAAATGGGTATGAAATGAAGCTCGCCTTCCACGGTCGATGAACAAATGGGGCAGGTCTGGTCAATGCCATCCACTTATTCATCGACCATGGAAGGCGAGCTTCAATGTTTTAAAAAAATGGCGGGATGACGATGGCAGTGTCGACACGACACAATAGATCATCGACCATGGAGTGTGAGATTCACCGTTCTGATTCACACTTCTGATTTCCCCCCAACCCCCGTGCGCCCTAAATCCCTGTAATTATTCTACAAGAAAGTGTTACTCCAGTATGTTTGTATTTTTCTGAAAAAAAGTTTCACAAGCGCAGAAGGCACGTGGGTGGACAATTGAGATGTTGATGAAATGCACTTACATATTTGTGCGTGCCCGCTTGCTCTCATCATCCTGCTGCTTCTTTTCTTCTTCTTCTTTCTCGCGCTTACGTTTGCGACGCAAGCGCTGCTTCTCAATACGGCTCTCACGTTGCTCATCCGTCATCGCGAGACTCTTTTGCTTCCAATACTGACGCTGCTTGCTGTGTCGTCGTGCTAGGCTTGCCTTCTTGCTCTTGTCACGCACCGCCGCATGAATTTCGCGCCACGCGTACTCGAACGTTCCTGGACTCTTTTTGTCATTCATGAGTTTATGATGAGCAAGCATCAGGGTGGCCATGTCACGCAGAGTCGGAGGCAGGCCACGTCCATACTCGGCGCTGCTCTGATATTTGAAGACATATTTGTAAGAATATTGCTGTGATTGTGGTTTTGTTTGTGATTGTGTTTGTCCTTGTGTTTCTTGTTGTGTTGACAATGGTGACGGTGATGATGATGATGATGATGATGATGATGATGATGATGATGATGGAATGCAAAAGATGTTGCTATCACATGTTTCTTTCGTGGCGTGCATGATGGTTGTTGTTGAGTCTAGTCCTATCGTCTTAGCATAAACGGCCGCATGCGACATGGGTTGCAGCGCTTGTGGCCGCCCCGTATGTGGATCCATTAGAGGGGGATGAACAGCAAGCACGTAATACGTCTTGGCTACAGGTGTTTCTACCCATGAAATCTTGCCGTTGTCGTGGATTTTTTCGGCCAGACTATCATAAGCCCCAGCACTAAAGTATTTCTTGCACAGTGCAGGAGGACCACGGGTTGGTCGGATGATTTTCAGATGGTGCTGCGGGTCGAGACGAGGTCCGCGCATAAAGCGTGTGACGGCAAAGAAGAACCAGCGGTCATCCACATCAACCAAGCGACGCAGGTTCTTAGGCACAACCGGAAGGTGTTTGGCCAGCGTTTGTCGTCGCAGATGCTGCTTCAGAAAATGCCGGATCCCTTCGTAGATTGTGCGCCAGAGCGGGGCCTGGTAATGGTAGAAGGCACGGGAAATACGTCGCAGCGGAAGCAGTGTCCGAACAAGAGGTTCCAGCGCATCCCTGAGCGTCTTGCAGACGAGGCTGGCAACGGGACGTGGGCCTGTGTATGTGAGCGTGACAAAAGCCGTGCTCAGGCGCATAAAGTTTTCAGAGAGGCCGTTCGTTTCGTTTTTTCGCGCAACGATACCAATCACGTTCTTCTGGCCCATCGCCTCGTCGCTGAGCATGCCAATAATAACACGCCAGCTGTCGGCCATGACCATGCTTGCGGCGAGTGGCTGCGGGCGATGGATCAATAATGCATGATCGCCATCCCCGGGGCGAATGGGGGCCTGATGGGCGCGCCGGTAAGATCGCGGTGCCTGCTCTCTCGGTATTTGTCGATGTGAGGGCGGCAGTGGTGGTAGTGATAGTAATGGTCGTTCCATTGTCGAATGGGCGCGTGGACTCTGGGCGCCGTTCATATGACGCATGGACAACAGATGGGATGATGTGCAGACAGGTGTTCTGTGATGGGGCGCTTCCATGCCTTTGGTGAAGTGGAGAAATGAAGTGACGACGCCATAGAACACACCATTGAAGCTCGCCATCCATGATCGATCAGATACAAAATAACGGTCTTCTTCCCTGCACCCCCGGGGGTGGAAAAATTGATGCGCAAATCGACCTTGGATGACGCGCTTCAACGACAAATGGTGCCAAAATGACCGGCCTTGACTCCCATTATTGCGCAGATCGACCATGGATGACGATCTTCAACGACGATGGCGCCAAATGACTGCCCGCCCGAGGCCCAATTTCGATATGATTGATCATGGACCACGAGTTTCAAATTTTCTTTTTTTTTGGTCGAATGCTTAGAAACTCCGACTGGTATATCTTTATTATTTTTTCTGTTTTTTTAAAATCGTGTCTGATCATGTGTTTTTTTTTATAATCGGGGGCATTCGGCAGCATGTGGTCGAGCGGGGTCGTACCAGGCGGCACGTGCGCAGCGTGTTGAGCAATAAAAAGTCCTGCGGCATGCAGCACACGCTTCGCGCACCACGGGCAGACTGCAATAATGGCATGCGAATAAAGAAGAGGAGGGAGACAGGGAAGATGAGTAGGAAGAGGAAGAGGGAGAGGGAGAGGAAGATGTTGATGTGCTGATGGCCCATTGTGGATGTCCAATGAAGGGTGCCTGGACCGCTGATGTTTCGAGATTAGAGGCGTTGTCACCATTGTCGCCTTCTTTGAGAATCTCGGAAACACCAGCCTCGGCGAGTGTCAGATTGAGTAGATTGGCAGGCATCAGCAACTCACTGCCCTTGTGCAGCTGCATGACTTGCCGTGCTTCTTCATAAGTCACTCGGAGAAGCTTGAAAAAATCATTCTCCAAAGCATCGCGGGGCGTCAGTCCATGGGGTCGCAGCTCAAGTGATTCATTCCAGTCGTCATTGTGGTACTCGGCCAGTTGTTCGAATTCGTCATCAACTTCGTTTCGAGGATCATTGCGCCAGATGCAGTGGACGAGAAGTATGCTGTAGATGTACTTGCCCGCTTCATCCTCGTTATCGAGTGTAAAGAGATTCTCAAGAACGCGAGTAATTTCTTGCGATGTGGCCTTCTTTTTGTCACTCTTGTGCAGAATGTCGTACCAAGTATTATCGCGAGTCGCCAGTTTCTTTTTGATCTCTTCTTCCTGATCTCTGCTAAGTATCGCCTCGTCGCCGAAACTATCCAAGACCTCTCCGTAAAGTACTCCATCGATGTTCAAGATCTGCTGCTTATGTTTCTTCAGAAAGACTGTCATATAAGAGACGTCCATGGCACGCTTGCAAAACTCTAGCCAATTGCTCCAATTCTCGGTGCTTGCTTCTTCTTTGATTGTTGTCCATTGTTTGTTGGGAAGAATATTGGTGACAATGTCGTAGACCAGTCGCCGTAAATCATAAAATGGCGAAGGGTTATCTCGGACAATGCCCAAATTCGCAAACCCAAGATCCTCTTCAGGAATGATACGATCAACGGCCATTGGATCGTTGGGATCACTGGAAGTTCTTATCCGGCTGCGACCAAAGTCGATGAGTTTGGCAATGCGACCACCATCCGTCACGTTGTTGGGCAGTTTAAAGTACAACGGCCTTGCCTCATCACCATCGGCACTGGTCTCTTCGGTGGTCGTCTCCGCGCTCTCGGTGGTGCTCGTTTCCTTGTTGTTGTTGTTCCGAAGAGCATACCAAACATCGTAGGCCTTCGTACGAGCATCTGCCGTCATCAGCCACGCGTCATTTATACCGCGTTCTTGGGCCAGCGGACGCGTCACCATAACATTTTTGCCGTGCAGATCTTGATGCACAAAGCGGCGCGTGCGCCAGCCCACATCGAGGAGATGTGCGACTTGCAGCAGGCAGGCGCGGATGTGATCAAGGGAAGGATGGGTCTTAATAAATGCGTCAATAGTCTGATCCGCGCGTTCCGAGATGATGTACTGCATATTGTAGGTGATTTGTTTCTTCCGTCCTCTCGCCGGCGCAGTCTCACAGACCTTGTTGGCCGCTTCAGGGTCAGTGGGTGCACGGAACCAGTCGACCAAGAGCACAAAGCCAGGCGTAAGGCGTTTTAGGACGAGTGTGTTCAGAAAGTAGCCGGTAACAATCTCGCTAAAAATCTCGTCGATATTACCCTGCTTCCCACCTTCCAAAACGACGCGTTTGAGGATGACGCTGCGCAGCGCAGAGCGACTGCTCAATACCTCGCGTAGCGTCTGGTCAATCCGGGTCGTCACGGCTGGCCAGAGCGAAAAAATACCGGCACCACTCCCGTCGCCCTTATCCACCTGCAAGCCCTCTTCGTAAGCACGCGTGTAGCGAGACACCATCTCTTCGTTTCCGCCTTCGCATGCTAGTGGTTTCCTCAAAGACTTCATAGTGAACGTTTTGGGATACTTGTATGGATTTTGGCTCTCCTCGCTTGCATGCAGGGTACCGCTTCGTGCCATCTCGAGCAGCAGATTCATCTCCTCTTTCGACACTGTCCATTTCTTGGCCTTTTCTCGCTCCGTCGCCATCATTAAAGAACAAAGCAGAGCAGAGCAACAAAAAAACAGAACAGGACAGAGCAGAGCAGAATCGGATGACAAAAAGAAACGAATTATCCCAAGGTGTCATGTCTGTGCACACTATATACGCTTTGGTCGGATTGAAAAATCCAAATTATTTTCCGTACGCCACAGGGAGTGACATCTCTCGACCAAACAGAGGAAGGCAGGCACGGAAGAATAACATGGGGAAAGAAGTTCAATTGCTCTCCACGCAAAACGCACACCCAAGGGATAAGCGCGTACGTTTCATCGACGACGTCAGCCAGCACGAGTACTGCATTTACAACGAGAACGGCGTGCCCAAGGACGGGAATCGTGGTCCAGGGGCCACGTACGATAGCGTAACGACCGCGTGTCACCACGGCTTTGGCGAGTTTGACGGCGATCAGGTGGCCAAGGATATCTTCGAGGGCTTGCACCCGGGCTCCTACTACCGTGCCATCCGCTGTCCCGAGGAACTCACCCGCACCTGGTGGGAGTGGGATGAGGCCACCCAAAAACGTGTCAAGAAGGAAACCGGCATATGGCCCTACGTGCGCGATGCAGGCACCATCATGCACGAGACGATTGAGGATTTTTACAACGGCAAGTGGACGCTTGCCGACCTTGAGCAGCAGGAGCATCAGGGAAGGAACGATTTTTCGCATCGTTTCCACGATCATTTCCGGGCCTTCACAACTGAGTTCCCACACCTGGAAAAGTACTACAATCTACGCTGGACACGGGAGCAGCTCGATGCCGGCACCACGTCCCTGCTACCACCAGAGATGGAGCACTTTATACGATTCCAGGATGATCACCCATACCTTGTGCCCTACCGCACGGAGTGGTTTGTCTTTGATGAGGGATTACGTTTGGTGGGTGCCATCGACATGCTCTTCTGGGACGAACGTTTGCAAGCCTACTGTATCTACGACTGGAAGCGTGCACGCGCGCTTCGAACAAGCGATTACAATGGCAAAATGGGGACCGCGTTCTGGAGCCAACATGTGCCCGACTGCAACGTGCAGCACTATAGACTTCAACTGTGCACGTACAAACTCATCCTGGAGCGCAACTATGGCATCAAGATTGCCGAGATGTGGCTGGTGCGCTGCCACCCGGAGGCCAACAACTACCAGAAGGTGCAGGTACATTGGGACCAGGCGATGATGACGAATTTCGTTGCCGATCGTGCGCTGCACGTGGTCGGTAAACCCGAGGCCCCCTATGTCGGGACCGCCTATACGCCTTGAGGCTACCAAATAAAAAAAGACCAATCCGCATTGCGTAGGTAGGGTAGACAGACAGGCAAGCCGGTATAATCGATAGATAATTTAATTTACTTTGTTTAATGAAAAAAAGAAAAACAGATAGTCCTTTGGAATGGTGTAGTTTATTCTATACCGGTTCTCTCTTCGTTAATTTAATTTTCGGACACATGCCCACAACGAGAGAGAGAGGAGAGACAATTACTAGTTTTTCTACTCCTCTACCGCCCCACCAATTTAGCGTCCGTACCATGTGGGTTCGTAGTAGCCCGTATACAGGTCTGGAAAGAAACGAACGCGAGAATTTGCCATCAGTTCAACACCAGGAGCAAAGTGAAAGCCATAGATACCCTCTGCATTCTCACGCGTCACAAATTTCCATCCCAGATGGCTGCCAATGGCCAGCCTACGAAGGTTAGTACAGCCCGTGAGGTCACGAATCGGCGATTCGACGTCGAGAGCCAATCCATGTAATGTGGATATTGACTGGGGCAACCGTGGAATTGAGGTGTTTGTACTCAAATTTAGGAGACGCAGGCGGGGAAGGGAGACTGGTAGGGCATCAACACCCTTACTGAATTCGAAAAGGATTAACACCTCTAGATTTGCCGCATCGCGTGGTAACGTACCCTTATTGGCACGAAACTCACAAATGCGCAGCGCAGGCATCGATTCTGGCATGTCGTACGACGTGTCAGGACCATGTCCAAAAATGTAGAACGCCTGAAGTCGCTCGGCCAGATTGGCTGGAATGAGAGGCGGATTACGGTGCGAGCCCACGTCAAGGATACGCAAGGCAGGAAATTGCTCTAGTCCAAGCTCTACCGTCAATGAATGACATGAGCCGAGACTTAGCTCGCGCAATTTGGGCATAGGCATTGGCAGCGATTCGATGTTGTTGTTATTGTTGAGACGCAGTACCTCGAGATTAGGCATGTTCGTGGTTTCCAAATCATTGATGTTGCCTCCAGATTCGCCGAGATCCAGCACATGCAGCTGCTCCGCAAGGCTCAGAGGTAGACGGCCAAACAGATTGTCGGGCAAATGACCCCACTGGAGATGCAAGTGACGCAAAGAAGACACATTGCTCGGCCATTCGGTCAATCTGACGCCACCAAGACGAAGTTCCTGGAGTTCTGGCATGGATGATGAAAATCTTTGAATCTCCACGTTCCAGCGACCAAATCGTAAGACACGCAGACGAGGCAATGATTCAGGCATCCGTACCTCCTTGCTGATCGCCAAAGTTCCAAAATCAAGCACCTGGATATTCGACATGTCAGAGGGAAGACGTTGGAGTATTATTTTATACTCAGAATATGATCCGCCGTAGAACTCTCTCAACAGCGGCATGGATTCTGGAAGTATCAGCACCTCATCGTTCGGATGAAATCTTCCCGCCGTTTCGAGTAGGCGCAGTACACGTAGACGACCTGCAAGACTGGCAGGAATCGTTTTCAAGGGTCTTTGAATGTGCAGTTCAACGACGCTCGGCCAGGAGTTTGCGACAGCATCGAGGTAATTCTGCCCGCCGGTCACTGATATGATTAATGTTTCGACATTGGGAAAGATGGCAGCATAGTTGGTGCCAGGCAACGGGACGACTGATGGGTCCTTTGTTTGGTTCATAAAAAGGTCGTATACGAAAAATTGTAGCAACCAATTCTCTGGCATTTCTATGACGCGAACATACTTGCCCAGACGTTTCATCAGCTCCATGTTGTTTTCAATGGATAGTAAGAAATCCACCGGAAGGGCAAGCCGGTTGTTTCTGATAGTCCTGAAAACAGCCTCCTCCATTTCCCTGCTAATCCTACGCATCTCGAGCAGCTGTCGCACAGAGAGCAGACTGAGAATCTTGTCCTGGGCCACGTCGTTGACAATGCCTGGCAAAATATCTTGTACGGCACGCACGACCGCCGGAGAGGCATCTGGTGGAGAATAGTCCCTCGCCACCCTCCGTTGTCGTTTGCGTGCCTCTCCAACGTCTTCCCCGCTAGAGGGCGGATCACGTGGCCGTTTGGTGCCGCGTCGAGCACCATCATCATCGTCATCATTACCATTTTCGTCATCGCTGATTTCTATGACATCATCATCGTCACTAATTTCTATGACATCATCGCCTGGTTTCAGACCAATCACGGCATATGATGTCATTTTCTTGTTATGGTTGTCATGTTTACCAAGGGCAGCAGCAAGCACTTTGCAGTGACGTCGGTGGGGACTACCCTTCTTCCAATCTTTTTCTGCACATTGCTTTGAACAAAATGTGACCACATCACAGCGCGAACACTTCATCAACACATAAGAACTTCCGCAACCAAAGCATCCATGCATGGCCATTTGGTGTGTGTCTGTGTGTATGTGTGTGTGTGTGTGTGTGTGTGTGTGTGGGAGGGCTAAATTCGTCTTTCTTGTCGATATTTGGATCGAGGGGGGGGGGGGGGAAGGAAAGACGAAAGGAGAATTATGTTCAACAGAAAAAACACGAGGCAAAATGATATGCATCATCAGATGTTTCTACCAAAATAGGTGCAAAGCGTTATTTTTTTTTAATCTTTATTTGACACCTCAAACCGAAAAGAGAACTATTTGGAACGATCCATTGATTACTGAATTGAAGCGCGACGTACAACTGAAAAGCGCTTGTCATAATAAGGTTAACAGGATGTTCTATGTAGGAAACCGCGGTGTACAACCTATCTTCATTCAATGCGAAGAATATAAAAAATTAAACGCACAGCTACCATCGATCCCTTATGATGGATGAACTGAACGACATCAACGGAAAGATAACAGAAGCAACAAAGAGTAGGCATACAAGACGCAACAGCCTGGCCGCCGTGGACTTTGTCAAGAAGCGCTTTAAAAACATCAAAGATCAAAAGAAACATCACGGACATGGGCGGAGCCGCAGTGCGAGCGACGTTTCTCTCCTGACTCTTCCGCGTAATAAAGAACCAATGATGATGACAATGGATAGTGAAACATTAAGAGCCATTCCTTCTACCACCAACGCTACCGCTTATGATGACAAACAGAGCAAACAAAAGCGCAAGGCCCGTTGGAAGAAGCTGGAGAAATCTAAAAAGAACCTGGCCAAGGAACGCGTCACGCTCTTGGTGGATGAAGATCACCGCGATGCCATTCAGCGGACGGCAGAGGAAAAGAGTGAGAAGAAAACAAACAAGAGAACAAAGAAAAAGAAAGAGAAGCAGAAGCAGGAAAGGCAACAAGAAGCGTACCGTGATGACTACCCATCACCGAGACGTCTCACGCGAACGACAGCACGGCGTGCTCTTACGCCAGAGGCCAAGGTAAAGCAGGAACTAGAAGTGGTGGAGCGACATATGCGGATCAACGTCGAATCCACGCTGGTGCGTGGGGAACAGTTTGATGTTCTACAGGAGACCTTGGAAGCATTGGAGAATGAATCGATTCCTTTTCGTAGAAATAGTGAGAAACTGACACGTACTCTCGAACAGAAGCGCTGTCGACTCTTCTTGCTCGTTGGTCTCATTCTCTTCCTCATCACACTTTTGCTTCTCTTTGTGTTTTATATTTCTTTTTGTGGCTTCACCCTTGATGTCGCGGACTGCATTGCACCACCATCACCAGATCCATCTCTTTCCTAGCCTCCTAACCCAACACCCGCCCCCAATTCACATCTGAAATCACATGTTCACACCCAAAGAATTAATAATAACACCAATAGTAGTAGTAGTAGTAGTAATAGCAGAGATAATACTAATAGTAGTCACGTGTATTGATAGGAGAACTGGGCGTCATCGTTTACCTCTGCCTGCTCAGGTGGGTTTAGACCCAATGTGACTGAGATGTGAGTGCAACACAATTCCCCTCCTCTCTCGTTTGCTCCTTTCTCCCTCTCTCTTTTCTACACGACATTTTTGGTGTGGATGCCGTGCTTTGCGCCAGCCGGCTCCTAAACTCTGTTATAGATGACGCATACGGGACTGGCGCATGCCCACTGCAAGTACAGGTGACGGATGAGGAAAAGCAGGAAACCGACAAGAGCGCCTCCAGCTGGGCCTACCACATAGACGAGGAAGCCCTGGAGGGTGAGACCAAACCCGTCGCCACCGCTAATGTTGAGGAGACGGGTGACGAGCCAGTAGAAGGGATTCATGATGGCGTTGGTCGTCTGGCCAAACAGGAACGACACGAGCACGTAGACGCCGGCAATGTGGATGGCTGCGAGGGTGCTGTGGTTGCGCACGCGGGGATCACTGTGTGCAAAGAGGGTTACGCCGGTCAACATCAAGGTGGCAAGACCCTCGCGGACAATACCCTGCCAGGTCGAAAGAACAACACCGTTGGTGAAGGTGCCGCTCGAGAGACCACCGACAAAGATGGGGGAGCCAAAGTCGAAGCCGGCATAGGGACCGGGTCCAATAAAGGTGAGCCACACAAAGAGAATGCCGAGCCAGAGGCCGCCAAACGAGAAGATCCACACAATGAGACCTTTGAGCAGCTCATAGCCAGCAGGTGCGGGAGCGATTTCGATCTTGGCATTATCCTCGTTTTTCTTGCCTTCGCTCATCATATCTTCTTGTGCCGTCCTGTACGTCAGCCACCAGGCGGCCCAGACGGCGAGCGTGACGAAGGGGTTAACGTATGCGCCAGTCAGCTCGGCATACATCATGTTGAGGAAAAACATGTTGGCACCCCGAGCGAGGCCATAGAAGAGGAGATTGATAACGCTGTCTTGTGGCGCATACTCGATGAGCAGGTAGGCGAGCACAAACATGTAGCACACATTTTGACAGACGATGTTGGCGATGAAGCGGATAAAGTCGAGGGTCTTCCAGTTCGACTTGCTGGTCATCTTGCCCGTCGTTGGATCGACCTCCTCCACGTAAAGGGGAGGCGTCGCGTGGTTGCATGGAATGTAGGGGAGGTCACAATTGAAGCCTTCGCAATGACGGAAGACGCCGTAGTCGACTCCAATGCGTTCGCGGGGCTCTCCATTGGCCATGTACTTTTGGTACTGTGGTCCGATGAGAGGCGAATTGGCCGCAGCGGAAAGGTTGGCATTCGGTGGCGCCGTCCGACTTGGTAAGCCGGCACGTTGCTTTAATTGTTTGTTGCCTGCAGTGTTTGGATTAGAATTTGAACCAAACATCAGGCGTTTACCGGGATGGATGCGATGGGATGGCTAAGAGCAGAAAGTGCCAGATGAATTTGGAAAAATGTATTTTTCCTGTTGTTGTTTTTTTTTTGGGGGGGGGGAATTGGGTTCTTTTTTTCTTCGTTTCGGTGATCAGGTTTGCTGTGGCGCGGTGGGATAACACAATACACAACTTTTTTTACTCTATCGAAAAAGTGGTGGTGGTGCGTAATCTGGGCGCAGGAACGTGAACGACTCGGTGGAACAAGAGGAACTCAGAGAATAACCACGCCTCCTCCACCGAGCAGCTAAGTGGACCGATCGGTATATTTTTTCCGCCAACTCGCTTTTTTTATCGTCTTAATGCTCACCTCGTACCACCACTTCACCTTTCGCCACAGCGGCCCGTCCCGTACCTTTCTCGTACCATCCCGTCCCTTCTCGTACCATCCTATTTTAGCTTCTTCCCCCCCCCGTCCCTGCCCCCTGGACGAAATCATTCCCTCATTCGGTGGATACAAGGAAGACCGCCTGAATTTTTGAAAAATCTGCCCCTCCTACAGACAGGTACACACAGTGCCGCCACGAATAATTATTACCACCACCACAACTACAAATTATCACCGTTTTATCATGGGCATTGATCAGTGGGTGAAACGTACTCTGCACCACCGCTATCCGGCTGGATTTGAGGAGCCCCTCGATAGGCTAGCATCGGGGGAAGGAGACCGACAACAGGCGACCAAAAACAGCACGCCACTGCCCCCGGCACAAGTCTATCTCTTTGATGCCACGAACCGCCTCAAGTACTTTCCAAAACCGGCACAGGGAAACGCTCCTATTACCACAGGCTACGACTATTGGGACGAGCACATCTGCCGCGACATTAAAGAAGCCTTTGAGAGTGGCGCTCACAGTGTCTACCTCTGCTACGACCGCGGTTCGCCAGAGATCAAATCCATTGAGCACCATCGTCGCTACCGCAATACCGTCTTTATGGAGGAACCGCCCATCGAGGAGGGTCCGCTTGTCACCCACATGGAGCTGCCGCCCATTGAGCAGTGGGAGGGCTTCGTCAACCATCCACAGCTGCGCTATGACCTGATGGCCTATCTCACGCATGCTTTCCTCGACGAGTTTGATAAGGATGGTGCTGCCATTGCCACGTTTGGCTCACCTGAGGAGGCAGCCAAGCATACCTTCATCCCGCCGCCCAACACATGCGTTTTCCTGCACGGTGGCACGCTGCAGGGACGTGAAGCAGTGCGTCATGTCCGCGACCTGCCGCCGCAAGTCTTCTTCGTTGAGAACAGCGAGGTGCCACCGTCACAAGAGCAGAGGGAAAAAGGAGGAGAAAGAGGAGAAGGCGGAAAATTCCCGTCGTCAACATCAACTGGCTCCTATGCCGGTCACCGCCAGCGACAACGGCAGAACCCGCAAGGCACACGTGAGTACAAACGTCGTGGTGGTTACCTTACGGATAGTGACGTGCCCGAGCGACACGTAATGAACTTACTTGAAGGCGAGCAAGCCTGTGTCTACTATGGGAATCGTCGTCACCCACACGAGACGTGCTGTTTTGTCTCGAGTGATGGCGATATGCTGCTGATGCTCCTTTTATTGTCCCGTGACCGCATCGACCCCGATACCGGCCTTTTCCGCAACCGCCACCTACTTGTGCTGCGCATGTCCGACGGAGACGACGAGGTCGTCGATATTAATCGTCTTTACGACGACATGATGGAGGACCCGGTGTTCAAGCGTGCCGGTGTTGCCGACCCGGTGCTTGCCCTTGTTGCGCTCGGATGCCTCGTCAAGAATGATTACATTCACGGCTTTGCGCCTGGTATTGGACATGAAACAATGATGCAATTGCACAAGCGTGCCGAGGAGGCAAAGAAAACGGCCAAAAGCATGTGGCAGGGCGACCTGATGTACGGCGAGGTGTTTCGTGCCGCCGGGTGGCCGCCGTCGCGGGTGGGCCACCATGGCCAGCTGTGCCCTGATCCCTCTCTGCGCGTGCCATACGTTTGGGCCCTCGCTTTTGAGCAACCCACCTTGTTACGCAACTTGGTGCGTGTGGTCGGGCCGCGCGGAAACTCACAGCAGCCGGTGAACGTCAAACTGAATGAGACAGCGTTTATTGCCTTTGTGGAGGCACTGTATGTCAAAAAACATGGACCATCGGTTGCCAAGAAGACCAAGTGTGCACTCTCAACCATAACTTTCAAAGCGATCAAGACTGAGCTACAGCAGCCCAATCGCAGTCCCAAAAACCATCCAATGCCCCGACGCATCATGCGCCGTTTTGCCCGCCAATTGCTGTGGGTGCTACGCTATTGGCTTAATGGTGCGCGTGGCGAGTGCATCACCGAGAGCCCTTTTGCCGAGTACATGGGCCTGCCCTACTATGGCTGGCAAACAACGAGCACGGGCTGCATCAGTGTCGAGCGTGTCTCCGTTGTACTACCGAGCGATAGATGGCCCGAACACGAAGTCGTCTTGCTCTCCTCCTCCTCCTCCTCCTCATCTTCTTCTTCATTTGTGTCAATATCGGAATCTGCAATAGTGTCTCTACCCATAGAAACACAGCAGCATGACAATGGGACACAAGTGCTCAAGCAAGAACAGGAAGAAGAACAATACCAAGAATCAGAAGAAAAACAAGAGCGATCATATCGAGAAGAGAAAAAGAAACATGAACAAGACCGGCCCGCATTGCTGGATTTGAGTCTACGTCGAAAGCACACGAAACGAAGTCGTGTTTCGATAAATAAATCAACACCACCACCACCACCACAACAAGGAGAATCATCCTTAAAATCAAATTCCCGCAAGAAAATGCGCCTCCTGGTATAAAAAACAAACATTTTTTTCAATAAAAATATATTCTCTATCAGTAATGATACCGCTATTATTGACGCGGAGTTCTATCGATGCCTATTTTTGTCGCTATTACTACTCAATCCCTTCATCGGTCCTCCATCCTCTACTATCTTTCCTTTTTGCTCCTCCTGCGCACAGGCGATCATGTAAAGGTATTCAATTGGTTTGAGCCCATGAGGAGAGGAGGAGGAGGAGGAGGAGGATGAGAATGAGGATGAGGATGAGGAGAAGAAGAATATTGTCGTTGTTGATGCTGCGAAAGAAGATGAATGAGACGCAAATCGTCAAACGTCTTGCTACTGTCCATCTGACGAGGGGGCGACTCAAAGACCATGAAGTCCGTTTGCGAGTGACTGGAGGTGTCCTGCTCCTCCTGTGTCTTTTCGTAGCTGGGAAAAAGTTCGTGGGGCTGGTGCTGGGAGCGACGATAGGATTCAAGGTTGCTGCTACTGGGTCCATGGCTCCGGAGGCGTATTGAAAACGTGGTCCGTGGACTCTTGAGTCGTATACGGATGGGCGAAGCATATCGACTACCGAGCGGCGACTGAGCAGTGGCGTTTCGTGGGGACGTCGTTCTTGTCATGGTACGACCCCTTTTTTCATCCTGCGGGACGATAGTGGAAATCCGTGGATGTCTTCGCTTCTTGGGTGGCCGCTTGTCCTCCGCAGTACTGCTGGCATCATCATCACCATCATCAACAATCATAGAATGAAATTCCGGATCTTGTCGTTGTTGTTGTTGTTGTTGCTGTTGTCGACGCTCACAAAGGTGTACCGCATTCTTCACCTGCAGGCCCGTACGTTTTTTAGGGAGGGCCCGTGCAATCCTCGTCCAATGGTTGCAGTATTCGGGGTTGGACTGCAATGTAAAAATCCGTGCAATCTCCTTCTCGGTGATGGGATCGTGGCATATTTCTGGATCCAAGTGGTAGAGCCAACGGTCTCGGCACTGTGATGCTGAGCGCTCGTACCCCTGGACGCGCATGAGCCAGGAAAGAGTAGGCCAGTTCTTGGCACCATTGCACATGACCAGGTCGGTAAGAGATGCATCTTCGTTCTCACTCCAGTACTTCTTGGTCGGGCCATGCCTTTGGCTTTGATCCTGGCTTCCCTCTCTTCCTTCCTCATACTGTTGCTGTACATTTGAAGTCCGGGAGCACCCTTCTTTCTTATCCTTATCCTTATCCTTCTTCTCCTTCTCTTTTGTTGTGTCCTCGCCTCTCTCGTTGGTGTTGATTTTAGTGTTCTTATCGTAATACTCATCATCGCCATCGTGTTTGTGATCATCTTCGTGGCTATCGCATAGTTCGCCACCCTCGACCACTCGGATGTTCGTGTTTGCCTTTTTGGGCGCGCGGCAATGGTCTAGTTTGCTAGACAATCCGTTGCCTTGCATGTTCATATTTGTGTAAGTTGTGGGCACGGCTTGGGCTTGTGTGGCGGTGTCCCTAACTGATGGAATGTAGTCACAAATGAAAGAGAAATAATGGCTGACAGACAGGCAGGCAGACACACAGTCAGACAGTCAGAGTCGGACACACGGGCACTGGAAGAAGAAAAAAAGACGGGTAATCGATATCACTCCTTGTGCAGACAAAAGAATGATTTTCCGAGAGTGGGGTGATGGGAATTCGGCACACTTCGTATTTGAAATGGATACTGAAAAGATTTAAAACGGTGAAATATCCCAAAAAGGAAAATCCATCTAAAAATAGAGAGGATAGCGGTTGTCTCGTTTTTTTCAATTTTGATGTTTTAGCATATTTTTTTTATTAATTTTCCACTAGTCGGTGATGCGCACATGCTGGCTAGCCTTCTTTGTTTTTTCTTTCTCTTCTTCCTCCTTCTTTTTTCATTGCTTTTTTTCTTGCTCTTGCTCTTGATTTTTTTCTTCCTTTTTCAGTTCCTCTTTGGTCTCAAGATGGATGCCGGCGGCCCAAAACGTTCCCGGATGCACAAGACAGAACCCGTCCTGATGCTGCGCAAAGGCAATCAGTGGGCGCTTGAGCGCCATATCTGTGGGCGCCATAGAGAATTGATAGGGAAGGTCAGGCGCCGGCTTGGTAGCACTCTCGCCACCATGAGCAACCCTGAGGGCACGTTGAAGAAAGGTAAGAGGCGGTGGCCCGCTGTCGCCATCCGTACGACCAAGACGAAAACTGATTAGTGCGCCATTGCGATGCATGGCAATACCATGCTCGTCCTGGATGGCAAAGGAAACAGTGTGTGGAATAAAACGCAACTGGTGTGTCGTTGACGCCCACATGATGGGCAGGCTTGTGTGGTCATCAGGAGCATTCCGACCTTGATCTAAATCACTATCGCCCTGACATTCGTGGAAGAGCCTCAATTCGCCACTTGGACAGGGTGTTTCATGCACAACGAGTCCGAAATCGTTGAGCATTGAGAGACGTCTCCCAAAGACGTCAAGCTGCGTGATGGGCAGTGGATAACCACTCCAAACGAAGCGACGGCAAACCAGATTAGCAAACGTGTCGGGCTTCCCCTGTTCGAAGCCAAGCGCGAGACCAAAACGCGTTGCCACCCATAGCGTTGGCATAGCAGACGACTCCTCCTCCTCCTCCTTCTCATCCCCTTCGGACAACGGCTCCGCAATGGAGAGGTCAAAAGCAAGACATGTGGCTGCCAGAAAAGGTGTTTCGGTCCTGGCCATACGAATAAGTCGTGCAGGTTGGTCTTTCTTCACTACCATTTCATACACGGTTACGCGACCCGTCTCGGCAGAGAGGGCTGCCACCCATCGGCCCCTGCGCGTGCATGTGAGGCTGGTAATATCGTCGTCACAGGCCGTGTCGGCACATATATGGTCTTCCAAATTGACAGCCATTACATCGTCTGGCAGTTCGGCATGCACCTTCATAGCCACATCCACATCATCACCAGAGACAGGCGCGTAATCCGAGGGACGTGTTACCAAAGCCGGCACCGAATGCGAGGTGATTAAGAAGGCCGAAAGCGTGCCCATGGAAGCCACATAGCATTGCTGCATAAAAAGACCACACGGACAGTGATCCCGCAGGTGCACCGAATCTTGGGCCACAACCACGGCAACCTGCCCGTCCATTTCAGGTAGTTCGGCTTCTTCATCCGCTGCGGCTGCCGCCACACCCTCCTTGGCAATGCGTCTCACATGCAAACGGGAACGTAGACATCGTTTCCAACTGTTTACAACCTTACGGTATGTATCACCCGCACGGCGCCGTGCCTGGTAGACCGATCTACGACGGATTTCCTCGCTTGCACTCAACCCGTTGTTGGGAGTACCGCTCGTCGTGTCGATGGCGGGATCAAAGAGGAAGGCCTGATCAAGTCGCGACTGCAAACGATCCCACAGTTCCTGATGAAATATTTGAGAGGACTCCGTGCTTTTAAGACCAGTGGCCTTCTGATCCTCCTCTTCCGCCATGGATACCAAACGTCTTCCATCAGCACTTCCCCAGAGATAATCAGTGATGGCTAACTCAAGCTGCATGGCATGCTTGCTGACATCGTCGCCGTTCATACTGGTCCAGTCACGATCCCACCATCCCGATTCGAGTGCACGCAACGGACCCATCGCCATGTCCAGCAAGGGGCGATGTGCGGCCGGCGGTTCCTTCATATGCGGCATCTCTGCTTGCTCTTCGCGCAGGGCATCGTCGATGAGGTAGTAGCTCTTGATACTGCGAACATCAAGATTGTACTTGGAAGCATACGTTTCCAATGCCTCCAACATCTTTCCCAGACTGTTTTTTCGAATTTGCGGACTCATAGCACGCGAGAGACGTTCGACAAGTCGTGCATGTTGCTTCATATGGACATCAAGCAAAACGTCTCCCTGTTCATCCAAACGCCGTCGATGTTTGGCGACGTTACGCGGAGCTCGGTTTGGGGAGAGAGTGGCACGGCGTATGATGACGAGATCGGGAGCAGCGACGGCGAGAACCTCGCATTCATCCACAGCTAAAATGGCGTTACTGGCGCCTGTTGTGGATGTAAGTGCAACGGCACCGCCACTATCATCGTCCCGGTTCGAGTGAGTTGCCTCGCCCCGTCCTGATCCGTTATGTAAATTCGAATGGGTTGCGCACAGTAGGGACAATGGGTCTCCGCCTGAGAGTAGCCAGTATGGCTGGCGCCCAGGATAATTCCAGGCACGGGAGAGCCGTATGGCAATGTGTTGAAAGGTGGCGGCTGTAATATGGCCGATGTCGTAGAGGAAGGATGATAGAGAGGAAACGGCGGTTCCGCTTGGAGGTGTCGTGGATCCAAAGTGTCTGAACCGCGCATGGGGCCAAAAAATGTCGAGTAACTCTCTCCGAATGCGTTTCCGTATCTGTTGTTCGGTATCTGTGGGAACCTTGGTCTTATGGGTACTGGTTGTCGCGGTGGGATTACTGATGATACAAGCGGCGCAGGTGCTGGTACTAGTGGTCGTGGTCGTGATCGTGGTCGATATTTCATCTCGGTCGGTTGTGTCGATATCGAGCATCCGTTTTCGAAGGGATTCACAGTGTTTGCAATTCTCGCCTTTGATGCACTCGCCTGGTTCGTAGCTGGCAAGATGGAAACTGGCGAAAAGCGCGGCCTCTTCAGGGGAGGAGAACTTTCTGGTATGATCTCTGGAGGACGTTTCCGTTTTCGCATCGTCCGAGTCGTATGTTTTTGTTGGTGTTGCTGTTCCAATTGGAACATTTTCCCCTTCTCCTGCTCCTTTGATTGCTGGTGGGTTTTCTTCTTGATTTCGGGTTCGAAACGAAAAGACGAGTGATCCATCAATACTCCTCCGGCGGTTTGTTTCTCTTTGCTCTGGTTCACCGGATGTAGCTTCTCTTGCCAGGACGTCGCCATGGACTGGTGTGGTATCGGCAATGTTAGTAATGGTGGTGGTGATGATATCCATGTCTGATGCATCGTACTCAGCTACATACGTCATTTCGCAAGAAAAGAAATGAAATCCTGTCGCAACCAGCATGGACTGTTTGGAGTTATTCTTTTTTACGTTTTACTGTGCAACTACACACATACACACATACACACATACAAACATACACCCACCCGCCCATACACACACCAACGCACACATACGTCTCTAACACTTCTCCATAATTCAATTATCACCGATCATCTCGAATAAAAGTCCATGATGCCACGGACATAATCGCATCACCGTTGATTTTTTCTTTTTTTTTAAATTTTGGAAAAGCTAGAAGGGATTGTATTCATTTAAACTACTAGCATCCCCATCTCCATGGTTGTTCTCATCATAAAAATCGCTAGTACCACCATTACCATCACCACTGTGGCTACTATCATCGAGATCAATGTCAAGACTATTCAGTTCCTCTTCGTTATCACTGCTAATGTCCAGGGAACGTCCGCTGAATTCGTCAAAGAGACGAACGCCTCGGTCCTGCATGTATTCTGGAAGGTCCTTCTCAAGCTGCAGAGCCGAGTAAAAATACTTAGGATCTACTTTCTCACGCTGCATGTCGATGATTTCGTTCCGGTAGCGATAGAGTAGCAAGGCAACTGCGAGCAGAATGAGCGATAGCACGTCGATACGTGTCACGGTGCGTGCTGCGCTTCCGGCCAGCCAGGGAGACATGAAGAGCAGCGAGGAGAGACCGAGACGGATCACACTGCTCACCGCACTCGTGTTGGCCGTCGTGTGCTTGGTGAGTGCGAGGGCAACCATGTTGAAGAGCAGGTTAAAGGCGAGAAACGCAAGAAATACAGACAATGCATTGTCGCATATCGGGGCACGGTCGAGTTGTAGGGAGGCAGCGGTGACATTCGAAATCGGTGCGGCCAGAAAAAGACAGCGTGCACTGTCCATGAGAAAAGTGCCGAGCTGTCCGGGTAGCACATGTGGCGCAGGTGCAGGCAGTGGCAGGAGAAGCACGAGGACCATGGGTGCAGAGAGAAGAAGCTGAAAGGGGGCGACGCCCGCAAGCACACGCATTGGTTCCACGTTGTAGCGTTTCATTAGCCGCTCCTGGTAGACCTTGCTAAAGCCGTGCGGCAGGGTACCGAGCACAAAGAGGCCCACCCACAACAAGGCATTCCACCCCGTGGCGTCGTCAGTGAGTGTCGGCAATGATGAGGATGATGATGATGGTACGACATTGTTCGTAGTGGTTGCATTCGTCATATTGTTGATATGCGTGATATTGGTACTATTGGTAGGATGTATGGCGTGCTGGCCTTGATGTCGTTCGACGAACACCTCATCGATGCTGGGCACGAGGGCGACTGCAATACCAAGAGCGACGAGGACGATGGCAAAATAGTGGCTGCCTCGGTAGCGCCGTCCCAGATAGATGGCCGAGAAGACGAGCAGAACAGGAAGGTGTACCTGTCCGACAATAACCAGCAGTTCGCTGTTCAAATAGACGAGCGGTAGAAATTCAAGCATGTTACCTGTGGCATCCAGGAAAGCGATGAGAAGGTAGGAGCGCCAGAGGCTGCGGATGCCTGTGAGGCGTCCACAACAGAGACCGTGTTGTTTGACGAGGGCAGATGTACCACCACGCATGCGTCCCGCCTCGCGCTTGTGTTGTGCGACGCGGTCACGCCAATATTGCCAGAGCCAACGCAAGCCAAGCATCGGCCATACCACCAGGGTAAAAGCAAGCGCATACAAGATCTGCATGGCAGGCAGTGCGTACAGCAAGAGTTCCTTACTGAAGCGTGTGTACAAGACGTAGTCGACACTCGTCGTCATGACGAGGATGGCAATCAGAAACCACGTATACGTTCTGTTCTTAATGCAATCCCAGACGCTTCTCGTGTTATCATAGCGACGAGAGTTACATGGATGGCAGCACGAAGAGGATTCCTCGTAGCGAATACCGTCGCTATCATTGTCGTTATGGTCCTTATCGGCTTGCTTGTGATGTATCATTAGAAAGGAAGGCAAGTGCAGGCGGTGTTAGTTGTGGGCGAAGGGCCGAGAGATTTGCTGTAGTGTGCAGCCTGTGCAATGATTGTCTAAAAAGGCAGGGTCAGGAGGGAGAGAGGAGGCACAAGAAATGAAATAAATTCAATGGAGATACTACGCCTTGGGTATAAAGAAACAATGACAATGGCCAGAGGTCATAGAGATTTCTATTTTTCATTTCTCTTCAATTCTTTATTCATTCCTCCATGCTATCTCGGATACCGCGGCGGGGGGTGCGAGGCGGTGGTTGGATGATCACCGATCGGCGTGTAGCGAGGTGTCTATGTGCGTGGAAAAAGGAGTGAGGAAAGTTATCAAAAATGAAAATTATTTTCATAGATGAACATATTTTCTATAAATGGACATATTTTCTATAGATGGTCATATTTTCTATAAATGGTCATAGTTTCTATAGATGGTCATAGTTTCTATAGATGGTCATAGTTTCTATAGATGGTCATAGTTTCTATAGATGGTCATAGTTTCTATAGATGG
>Ga0100385_1000612_pt1 | contig 41019 bp, 30 predicted proteins | sample CryGeymeta201509_FD_81543 | JGI IMG/M metagenome (GOLD analysis project Ga0100385, IMG submission 81543) | Groundwater microbial communities from Crystal Geyser aquifers in Utah, USA - Crystal Geyser metaG 2015-09 | ecosystem: Environmental > Aquatic > Deep subsurface > Groundwater | place: USA... | reverse complement strand
GTGTTTGTTCTTTTACAAATTGTAAGGAAAATACATATTTTTTAACAGCTTCTAAACAAATTTCAGGTGTTTGTTCTCTTACATATTGTAATGCTAATCCATCTTGTTTAACAGCTTCTAAACAAATTTCAGGTGTTTGTTCTTTTACATATTCTAATGCATATCCACTTAGTTTAACAGCTTCTAAACAAAGTTCAGGTGTTTGTTCTTCTACAAATTTTAATTTATAGTAGTTTCTTTTAGTACCTATAATAAGTGGTATTTGTTTTTTTAATCTATTAAAAGCTTCCGTGAAAATTTGTTTTTCTTCTGATGACAACATTTTTTTCAAACAAATTCATTTCTTTTTTCAATTTCACTAAACATTTTTTTTTACATTTATATCAATTCATAAACACTATCTTCCGAAAATAAAACATCTTCATTAACATAACCAACTTGATTAGCAATATATCTAATATTATTTTGAATAAAATCATATGACCAATGAGTATGTCCACTCAACCAAAATTTAATTTTATTTGTACTTATATTCTCATCACGTAACATATCATACCAACTAAAATAATTATTTAACATTTTACCATTATATATTGGATTTGAAGTTCCATTTTGAATTGGTGGGAAATGAGTTATTACAATTATTCTATTTGAATCTATTGTATTAATAAACTCTTTAAACTTTTGGATTTGATATTCAGATAAATATCTATGATATTCAATTTTAAATTTTCCTTGTTTTGTTTTTATCATATTATAATCATTAATATATTCTCTTGCAATATAATTACTATTAAAAATTGGTTTTGTCCAACCAGTAAAACCATAAAATGTAATATTATCTATTACAATAAAAGAATTATTAAGTAAATAAACATTAGAAAATTGACTAAAAAATATTTTAAATTTCTCTAAGATTGTATCCATAGAATGATTACCGTAAAACTCATGATTTCCTAAAACATAAATGACAGTTTTCCATTTTTCGGAACAGTACTTAATGAAGTCTTGAAAATTTTTCATTGTTACTTTACCAATATCTCCAGCTAAAATTAAAATATCTGCAATTTGTTTTAATTTGGGAAATTTTTCATTTAATAGTTCAATGTGAATATCTGAAAACAGTTGAAATCTCATTTAAATAATAATTTTATCATTTGATAAAATTTTAAATCAAAAAAATTTAACACTTTTTTTTACATGCTCCAGTTGAAGTAGCCCTACGAAGTCCACTTTCAATTTGCTCAACTTCACAATCAACTTCTTTTACTTCCTTTTGTACACAATGAAGCTTTCTAATAGTAGCATTAACCTTTTCATTCAAATGAGCAATTTCGCGTTTAATTTCACAATCATCAAAATTATGTAGACAAGCAAGTTTTCTCAAAATGCATTCCAATTCTTTTCTGATTTCACAATCATCATAATTCTTAAGGCATTTAATCTTTTCTTCAAGATGTTCAACTTCACGAGCTAGTTTACAAATAGCATGTTTAATGTCACGATCCTCTTCATTCAACTTTGCAACTTTCTTTTCTAGACATGACAATTCCTTCTTAATTTCACAATCATCATAAGCTTTAATTTGTTTAATTTGACATTCAATTTCTCGAATTTCTTTCTTAATTGCTTTGATTTCACATGGATCAACAAGTGATAATTTAGCAAGTTTTTCTTCAAGAGTGCAAATTTTTGCAGTTAGTGCTCTAATTGCACCTTGAATTTTAGAATCATCAAAATTACACAATTTTGCAAGTTTCTTTTGAATTTCGCAAAGTTCACGACGAATTTCACAATCATCAAAAGGTTTACAAGGTTTCAAATGTCTAATTTGCTCTTCAAGACATCTAATTTCAGCTCTAAGTTCACAATCATCAAAAGGTTTGCAAGGTTTCAAATGTTTAATTTGCTCCTCAAGGCATCTAATTTCATCTTGCAATTCATGAATCTTCTGTTTAAGTTTGCAATCATCATAAGGTTTTAGATGATCGAATTTTTCCTCAAGACGACAAACTTTCTTAGCGAGATCTTTATTCTCATGACGAAGAGCAATTACTTCTTCTAAAAGGGATTCACAAGAGCAAATTTTATTGGGAGAGTGGCAGCGTCTTAGGGGACTGCAACATTCAGATCTATTATTTTTATTTGGACAATGGGTCATTTTAAATATAAAAAAAATAATTTTTTATTTTTTAAATTTGTTTGTTTTTATCGTTTAACGCAAATTATATTAAAGTATTAAATTTAATACTTTGTTTTTAATCATGTAATTAAACCCAATTTGCAGTTCCTGATATAGTTTCAATAAAAGTTCCATTATGATTCCAAATTTCACTTGAATTATCCATAATTAAAGAAACAAAATTTCCGTTTTTAGATACAGACAAATCTTTAAAAGGTAAGTTTATCTTTTGTTCAATAATATTTGTATTATTAATAAAAAGATAATTAACCTCTTTATTATTAATAACACCATTTACAATTGCATAATCATCAATCATTTTAGAAAATGAAATCTTATTAAATGAAGAATTTATAATTTCGAATTCTTCATCGAAAAAGTTTACGATTAATGGTTCTGATGAAATTTTATTCGATAAATTAATATTACCCCATTTTAATACATATTCAGATATATTTTTAATGTAACCAAAAATGTTTACATTATTATCGTTAATACATATGTCTTTAATTATTAAAGACGGTAACAACCATGTTGTCTTTAAAATATGATTGTTATAAATTTTAATAATACTTCCATTGAAACCATCATATTTATATTTACCATAGATAATATTATAATTATTATAAGATTTAATAGAAATATTAGTAATATCAAATTTTAATTCATTTGAAATTTTAAATTTATTCACTTGTTCAGAAATAGTAAAAAGTTCTTTATACGTGAATTCTCTAATTTCATTATTTAAACCATATTCAAATATTAATTTATTATCTGAAATTACTGCATTTTTAAATTTCACATTTATAAATGTTTTCTTATTGTTATTTATATTAACTGTACCTTTACTTTTATTATAATACGCACCATAAACATTTGTATCTAATATTACTAATTGGTTAAGAATATACGTTTTATATTCGGCATTAGTAATATTTTGAAGTTGAAATGCACCTCTTATTCCAGATGATGTTTCAACATTACATATTTTAACGATATATTTATTATCTAATAGTTGAATATTATTATTTTTATCTTTAACTAAAGTTGGATTACCATTACATTTTAAACCATCAAAATCAAAATTTTTAACGTTATATGCATTAGCGTGAATATCGCTATCGTTATTTTTTCTAATATGAAGTTTTAAAGGAATTATATCTTTATTTGTCTTTATACCAGTTACAATATTAATAACATGTGATTTATTTGTTATATTCGAAATACCTAAAATAAAACGATTTAATTTATTATTATCAAGATTCTTATGAATTAAAATAGTATCAATATTATCTTTAAATACACGTCTAAATGATTCATTTTCTTTAACTAATGATTCCCATTTAGATTTTCCTAATCTTAGTGTTTCATTAAATTCAGACACTGAATCATATGACGAATTTTTAATAATATCAAAAAGGTTAATTGACATATTATTATTTAAATTGTAATGAATATTAATATCATCAGTAATGTATGATAGATCAATTTCTGATAATTCATTTTCATTTTCAATTTCTGAATTAAATTTAATATTTTGAGGAAATACAATTACAATTTCATTCACAAATGAAACACCATGTTCAAATATTCCATTTCTATAATCATACATAATATCCTTTAATGAATTTTCCATTTCAATATATTGATTATTTAAAATATTTACGGATAAGTAATTATTATTATAAATATTGTAAATAGTTTGTTCCGTATCATTTATAATTGTTGGGCAATGATATAATTTATAATCATTAGGAATATCAGTAAAAACTTCAGAATTATCTAAATTCTGAAGATACCATGAGTAAAAATTATATGAAGATGGAATATTAGATGAAAATAATAATGATAAATTAGTAATATATATATTGAGATCTAATTTATTAATATTATTTATAAATTCTTTCAAATTATAATATTTATTACATTCATCATCTATTGTTCTAATAAATTCAATACATATAATTAGATCATTCATATCATCAACATTAACTTTTTGTAAACTAGACATATTTTCTAAAATATTCAATGCATTTTTCTTTTGTTCTGGTGAAACATTTACCATCTTGATAATATTATTAGATATTTTAGAAATCATCATTTGTTCAAAATCAAATAAATTAGAATTTGTCATTTCTAAAATTAACCATTCTAATAAATCTGTAAATTCTTTATTTTCTTTAATGATATTCTTTATATCATATTTAGTAATTTGTGATTTATATAAAATAGATGACAAATTAGATGGTGTTGCTAGTTCTATTATATTTTTTAAAAATAAAATAAATTCATTCATGTGTTTAATAAAATTTTCTTTACTTACATTATTTATATTTACATTTCTAATTAATTTCATCTTCTTTATCTGTTCAAGCATTTTAATAAATCCATATAAAAATTCTTGTTCAATTAAATTATCATATGCAGCTTTTGAAGAAGTAATAGATTGTAAATGATAAATTGAAGAAATACTTAATAATTGTCTCTTTAATTTATTAATGGTATATTCAATAATTGTTGAATTAATATTAGAAATATTGTTAGATAAGTCAGTCATTATAGTTTTGAACAAATTTTTAATATAAACAACTCTATATCTTTTATAATGAATTTTGTATAAAGAATTATTAATTTCAGCTAACATATAAATTGGAACCTTATAATTTGTCGATAAATTCATAAAATTAATAATTTCATTTTTAGATTGGTTTTCTTCATCATAAATATTATGTATTAGTTTTTCGTTAAATCCCTTAGTAGTAAATACATTTTCATCTGAAGAATAATCATATGTGAAATTCATCATGTTTTCAAGTTTTATCACTACATCACTAAATAGTAAATTATAATCATCATCATCATCATCATCATTTACATCATCAAGTAATTTTGTTACATCTATGACCATTTCAGAAAAAGTTTTCGAATTAGTTTTATATTTTTCCTGGAATTCATTAATATTATTATTTAATTTGTCAATTTCCATTCTAAGTTTAATTATTTTTCTTATATTTTTAATGTTCTGAATTATAGAAACTGCAATATTATGAATAATAACATTTGGAAATCCGTTTTTATATGAGAAATTTGAAATTACATCATATTTAGATATAACTGTAGACATATATATGTGTTCTGGTGTATCTCCATATACAATTTTATTATAATCATCTATATTTATATCCACAATCATTTTTGCTTCTTTTTCTATATCATAGACAATTGGATCTAACGCCAATATATTATCTTCTGTAATTTTATTGTAATTATCAACTAAATTATTAATTAATTCATATTGATTATTATCCAATTTCTTAATTTCAGTATTTATTTTATTCTTGTCAGTATTATAACGTTTAAAATACTTTTTAATTTCCTTTTCATATTCATGAACAGTATTAATACTATTTTTACATTCTTCGTCACTATTAAGATTTTCCTCTCTTAATAATAAAATTTCATCAATTATATCATTTAGCATTTTATGTTTATTTGGATATTCATCAAAATTTAATGTATTATATGAATACTTCCTGCCATCAATTTTAATATAAAGATGTTCACATAGAATATCTTCTAATTGATTTAATTCTCTATTTATATCTTCTGGATTTAATGATCTATATAATATTTGTTCTTTTGTTTTTAATGAAAATGCAGCTAATGGTTCATTATCAACACTTAAAAATTCATTAGATAAAGCAAAATAATGTGTCATTTTATTGAATATAGATTTTTGTAATTCGTCTAGATTCTTTAATCTATTCTTCTCAAATTCAGATTCACCATTGAGAAGTTTTTCCATCATATATATTCTTTTTTCAAAATCTTTAAATAATGACTTAAATGAACATAGTGATGAAAAACTATCAATAGTAATTGTTGTTATCATTCCCTTATTATTCATATAACACGATGTAATAGAAAATAAAATTTTCCCGTTAATATCGTTTATGTTATTACCGAAATGTTTAATTTGTTGATTATTTATTTCATCATATGAACCTCTAAATTTGTCTTTCTTTAACATAGTTACAGTTTCATTAAATGAATTAAATATTTTATATGTCTGTTCTGACATAATATTAATTTCAGGAATGAGAGTTCTTAAAGAATTAATTGTTGAAACATTCTTATATTCATCATAAATAACATTATCAATATCTTTTCCTTTAAATAAAGAAATCATAGTTTTAATATTATTTCTAGACAACATATCATCCAATCGAGTATCATTTTCATCAAAATAACGATTTAAAAAAATCATAAATTCTTCATCAGTTATTCCGGTAAAATTTACACCAACTTGTTTATATAATTTTGTTGATGTAAATGGAATATTATTAAGTTCAGGAAAATTCAAAATTAATTTATGATAAATCTTTTTCATTTCATTTAACTTTTGTTCAAATTCATCTCTTGGTATAGAATCAAAAATTTTCTGCATTGCGAAAGAAATATTAGTTTTTACCTTTTCATCATCTATTTTCTGTTGAACTGTTTTTGGGATAATTCTTAACTTATTATCATCAATCACTAACAAAAGATTTCCATGTGTTTTCTTAGGTAAATTTTCATACTTAAAATCATTAAATTTCTTTGATATATATTTTGGGAAACGATTAAGATTTAATTTTGATGAAATAGGGAAATTATCCGCCTTAACATTATTTATATTCTGTTTTAATTTTTTATTTAATTCTACATTGTCGTTAGTTTCATTTGCAGCTTTCCCATCTTTCTCATCTTCAATACCATATTCATTTAAATAGTCTTTATTTGAAAGTGAATTTAATCTACGAGAACGTTTTGTAGTAATAGATTTATTACGCTTTCCAGTTAATTTTTTTTGTATCTTTACATTATCATTATTCATATCTTCCGCATAAGATGCCTCAATAATTCTATTAAATATAAAAATTTCTTCGGATTTTTCTTCTACATTTTCTTGAGCTATTCCAAATAATTCTTGAATCTTATGATGTGATGTATCAGAGGAATAAAAAGAATCATCTTTAATTAATGGAATCATTTGTCCATCTTGAAGTAAAATATTTAATTTTAAATCATCAATTATAATTCCAACTTTTGCATCGAGTTCATATGTTATATTTCCTTTTTCATCTATTCTCGAAATAAATGTTTTATTCTCATTATATGAATATGTAATGATTTCATTTTCAAATTTGATAATATACATATCGTCAATAAATGGGCATTTAATAAAAGAATTCGTAATATCTAAATTGTTATCCATATAAGTATTAATAAGATATGAATCTATAATGGCAAGTTTAATGTTAGTTGGAATATTAATCCAAATTTTATCTTCAGCATTAAAAATTTCATCTACTTTAATATGAGAATCATCAAGAATATTTAATTCATATATGTACGTTTGCTTATTTTTAATGAATTTAACATCAATTGTACTTTCATTCCATTTATAAACAATAAATGTTTCAAAAAACCAAAATCCATCTAATTCATCATAAATTTTTGCAACATTAACTAAATCAGTAAGAACTGGATCCTGATATGATTTAGTTATCAAACTTTTACTAAAAGTTTTAGATGACTTAATTTCATCAAATGCAGAACTCAATATCGATTTATTTAAAATATCAATAAATATCAATGTGTTATTATTTGTTGTTCCAATGAAATTATTATTGTTCCATTTTCCATTTACAATTAAATCAAATGAAAAATTACTTGAATTTGATGCACCATTATAAGTTAAAAAATTAATTGGTTTAAAAGTAACAAGATCTATAATTTCCCCATGATCTAAATTATTACAAAATAAAAATTTCTCATCTTTAGAGAAATAAAATTTATTGTAATTAACATTAGAAGAAATATCTTGTAATTTTTCGTTCTTATGATAGTAATTTCCATTTGAATATGATGTAATAACTACATTTTTTCTTTCAATTAAATTATTTCCAATTAAAGTATATCCACTTACAATATCACCAATTCTATTCTTATACATATTTATATCAAAATTAATCATAGTTCCCGTAGACATAATCCACAATCTAGCATTTTTGTTTGAACAAATTGTTATCACAAAAATATTTGAACCAAAAATAATTTCGGTTACCATTTTATGAATAATTGTGCTAGAATGTCTATAATAATCACCAATTAAAGTATAAATTTGAATGTAATCTTCTGATGAAATAGCTAAAAATTTTCTATCATCAGATAATTTAAACCATCTAATAAAATCATCATTATATGAAACACTTGATACTTTCTTAAAATCATGAAACATGTTTCCAATTGCAAATGAAATATTTTTTGTGATTTTATTCGAAGTATTTTTTAAATTTTGATTTTCATATTTTTCATATTCTTTATTTAATCTATATCTATCAAAAGAATTCTTAGTATTAATATCGTCATTTAAAAAATTTGAATCTTTTAATGTATCTACTGTATCAATATATTGGTTTAGTTGATTTAATTGTTTAGTTTCATATTTTTTAGTAGATATATTTGTATTAGAAATTATTGTAAGTTTATCAACTGATTCTGTAATTTCTAATAAATTTAATTTGAAATGAGAAAATATATCTGTTACATTTATTGTTCTGTTCAAAAATTCGTTAATAGTATCTTCATTTTCATTACCTTTAATGAATTTTTTAGCATATTTTATATTATCATTTAATATGCTAAATCCTTTTTCATCTTTTGATAATATAATTGTAGAATAAACATCAAACACATGATAAGGATATAATTTATAACCAGTTTCATTAAAACTAAATTCATAATCATCATTCAAAGAATAAGAATTTACCAAAAATCCATTTTTAGTTCTACGTATTCCCCATATTAATGTTTTTACAACAGCTTCAATATCATCATATGTAAGTATATTGTTATCAAATAAATCACGCATTCTATTTGTTTCAGTCGAAACAATAAAACATGATTTGGTAAGAAGTGTAACAGTAACATTATCGAATTTAGCAATTCTTTTTTTTACCATTAATCTTCCAACATTATTATAAAATGGAACAAAAAATCTTATCTTTTTATTTTTAATTGATTCAATATGTATAAACTTTGGATCAATATGTATAAACTTTGGATCAACATTTAATGTAGTATTTGAAAATGTTTTATCAATGTCATATTTCAAATTATCATTGACATACTTTAAAATATTATTATTAATATTGTTTGTTTCTTCTATTGGGAATTCCATTTCAAAAAATGCATCAAATGATTCATTTCCACTATAGTCTTCAGAAATTTCAGTAAAAAAACCACTTGAAAATGTAACCTCATTTCTTGAATTCTTAAGTATAGCATTTGGATTTTGAAGAATAGAATCAATAATATTATCATCAATCATAATATAATATTTACCATCAATTTCATCAGAAATTTCAAAAGAATCAGATGGTATATTACGTTTTAGAAGAATATCTTGTAAATCAAGTTTGATATTTGAAAATTCAAAAGATTCTAAAATTGATGAAAATATTATTGAAAAGACAGAAGTCCATTCATTTGTAGCTAATAAATTTATCAAACTAATATCAATTGGTTTATTAACATAACTATTAATCATATCAAATGATGAAGATACAGAAGTGTAAATAGGATTTGATTGAATAATTTCATTAGTTATTTCATCTATAAGTCCAGGAATCGTTTTATAAATTTCAGATTCAATATATGATAAATCAGTTTTATTTAAAATATTATTTATAATAGTATTCATAAATTTAGTCTTTTTAAATTGAATGTCATTAATAAGTGGCATATCAACAAATTTCATTGAATGTGAACCTATTGGTTTAGTAATTGATTTAAAAAATATTAAAAATAAATCACAAAACCATAACATATTATCTGGGATATCCATATTTTTTGCGTACACAATTATATATTCGCTCAATTCATTATTTAATGTTAATTTTAAAATATTGTTTAGATAATTTAACATATGTGTTCTCTTATAATTATCATTAATTTTATTACATACACCTTCCATAAATGTATAAATATCTTTATTTGTTTCTCCATTCTCAAATGCAAAATTAATAAAGTCTAACATATCAGAATTTAAATTTAATGTTTCGAGAATAAATCTAGTTAATGTACCATCAGAAACTAATGGAACTTTATTAGATTTAATATCTACATAAATAATTTTTTTCGATATTAGAAATTCATTAGAAATCATATGTGATGATGTTATAATCTTTAATGAATTATTTGGTTTGAATTTAAGATTCTGTGAACGTCTAGCCATTACATATAACCATTGATTTTTATTCAAAATTTCTGGAGGAATCAACGGAACATCAGAATCTAATTCTAATTCTGGTGGTGTATCAATATTAAATGATACAATATATGAAACTAAATTTGATTTCTTACTGATATTATTCATATCTTTAGATAATTTTAAAGTTGAATGTGGTGTTATTTCAGTAAACATATAAAGACCTCTAGAATATTTCACATTTGAATTATGAATTAATGTATCTTGTTCATATGAACTTTCATTTAATGCATTAGATGGAATAAATGAAAAATTAGTTGGTATATATTTATATTTTAATTCATTTGTTTGTTTATCATTATAACCAACTTTGAAAAGTTTTCCGTTAAGTAAATTTAACATATTATAATTTTTTCTATCGTTAACAAACATATTAAATGAATCATTTTTTAAATATATGTCTAACAAGAATGATTTTAATTGATTAGTAGAATTTATGTATGAATTTAATGTAATATTATCAGTAATATATTCATTATATGCAACATGATTAAAATATATAATTAAATTATTAGGATATGCAGAAGAGCTTCCCTTAAACACTTCTGTAGTTTCAGAATTATTCCCTTTTGATTTAATCAAAGTTATTAACTTAGAATTTAAAATCATACTTCTGAATGCATATGAAATAGCAGTTTCATATTTCCCAATATCATTCTCAATGCTTTGACTTTGATTAGTTTCAATTCTATATGATGGGTCATGTCTAATTCTTAGATTCATAATTCTATTTCTAGATTTACTATTAGAATCAACAAAAGTAATTAATGGATCAGAACCAATAATTACTTTCATATATTCAGTAAAATCCCTTTCAAACAATTCAATTTCAGATTTTTTTGCATTTGAATCGAAACTAAGTGAGACATTTATTTTTGAATTGATTACACTATCATTCTTATTTAAATTATGAATTGTAACTTCAACTTGCTCACCATTATTGTTAATATCAATAAACTCACTTTTTGAAAAATAACGATTAAGAAAAGTTATTTCGTCATGATTTGAAATATTCCAACTACATTGTATCTTATTAAACATATTTAAATAATTTTCATAGAACATTTTAAATGTTTTTGGTACTAATAAAATTCCATTTATATCAGTATAACAAATTCCAATGTAGTCACCAGTTGTTGTATAATTTAATGTATTCTTATCAATAATTTCTTTTGTCTGTGAAATTTCAAATTTATTATTAAATGAATTACATAACATTTCATATATTGGTTTTGTATTAATAATAATTGTATTGTCGACAATTGAAATTTGTTCAGGATCAGAAACATTAATATAATCAAATCCAAGAGAAATACAAATCTTCGCAAAAAGTTGTTCCATTTGTATTTTTCGAATAGGACTTGGTAATTCATATTCTTCTGTTATAGGAGTAATAATAAAAGAATATCCAACGGTTTTAGATTCATTAGAATTAGACATAAATGTAGAAGTTAAATTAGAATTAACTCTAATATTAAATTCAATATTAATATTTCTATTTTCTGCCATTAAATATGTTTCAATTAAAAAATTAGAACTATGTTGATGAGGGTAAAATGCATAATATTCATCCTTTACTTCTGTTGAAATTTCATTAGATGAAGAATAGCTTGAAATAGAATAATCATAATGAATAAATGATTGTTCGAAAATTTTTCTTATTTTATCTTGTTCTTGTTCTTGAGATTTAACAATTTCCATATCGACATATTGTTTTAATAAATCTAAAAACTTAGTATCCGATAAAATTTTTGGATTATTTCTAATAGTAGAAATAAATCTTTTATCGGAAAAATTTTCATCAAACGATTCATTGGATATAAATTGTAAAATCTGTTCAATATTTTGCGATTCAAGAAGAATTTTGAAAATATTAATTTGTAGAGACATGTTTTTAGTTATTTTTTTAATTTTTTTCAATTTTTATCTCTTAATAATAAAATTTTATTATTATATGAAATCTTCTTCTTCTTTTTCTTCATTATGAAATGATTGTATGGGCATTTCAATATCATCATCAATGATTTCTTCATCTTCATTTTCATCATCATTAATTTTTTCTGGATTTAAATCATATAAATCATCATTTAATGAAGAAATAGAAAATTGATCTTCCGGAAACCATTCAATAATATAAGAAATACCTCTCTTTACTATAAAAAAAGAATAAATAATATTTGGGTATATAGGTCCAGGAGCAAGTAACTTTTTAGATAATTCATATTCTATATTATCATCAGAATCAACACGTATATATTTATTGTTTCTATTCTTTTTAAATTTTTGAAATGATTTCATAATAATAGATTTAGTTATATCAATACATGAAGATGGTTCAAACATAAAAATATCAATATCTCCAATTTTAATAACGAGAATTCTTATTATTTCAAATATTTTTCTTATGCTTTCTACAATTCCATCAACATTAAGATTATTTTCATTTGCAAATTTTACGATTTTTTTTCTTGATGGGTTTAAATTAGGATATTTTGTCCAAAGTTTTAAAATTGGATTTAATAAAGTCCCAAGTGGTACATTAGATTTAATATTTTCAGATACATTAGTTAAAAATATAGAATTAGACATTTCTAATAAAACAGATAATACAATTCCAGGAAATGGATCTGCAATTTTTACCCAATTATATAAGAAAATCCCATATCTAATTGAAAGTGGTATTTCAGAAACAAAAGTTCCCATCTTAGTAACAGTATATACATTTTTATTTTTTTCAATACAATTTAATGTTTGTAATTCTTCAAATACATGAGGATGATATTTTAATAAATTTGGAAATAATCGAGTTGTATCAATTTGTGAATTCATTGCTTTCAACACTTCATTTGTAATTGATAGTCGATTTATTTCATTTTGTCTATTTTCATCAAGCGAATTAAAAAAATTTTCATAACAAAAACGAACTACAACACCATTACTATCTCTACCAGTTCTACCTGCTCTTTGATTTGCAGATGATTTTGATATAAATCCCATTTTTAATGATATTATATCATTATTATCACTAAACGAATAATTTTCAAGTAAAGAATCAAAAACATAAGTGACACCAGGAATTGTAATTGATGTTTCTGCAATATTTGTAGCTAATACAAATCTCCATCTTTTATCTTTTGGTTTTACAGAAACTACATTTTGTAAATCTTCATCTTTCATTGAAGAATGAGCATATAAAATATCATATGAACCAATATCATATAACATTTTTTTAAGTTCATTTTCAACATATTTAATTTGACTTATTCCTGGAAGAAAAACTAATACTATTCCAGATTCATAATTTGTGTCCGTATCTCTACTTACTGCTAGATCAATATACATTTTTATTACACTAGGCATATATTCAATTATATCAAAATATTTAATGTTTCTATTTTCAAATTGTATTGGAACATCATTAAGATTATCAAAATAATCAATTACAGCCATTGGTTTTGGTCTAAGAGAACTATATTTAAATATAGTTATATCATTATATGGTGATGCTGTCATTTTAATAAGAGATGGAAATGATGCATTTGGATATATTAATTTAAAATAATTCCAATATAGTATAATTAAATCTATATCCATACTTCCTAAATGAACTTCATCTACAATTAAATATGAGCAAAATGATGTTGATGGTGGAGAACCTACATTTGAACTGTACTTTAAAATATCTAACAATATTTTTTTCATATGGCCAGGAGTACAAAAAACCAACCTTGTATCTTCAGGTTTACTTTCATTAATAGTTCCATATAAAATATTTCTTAAAATGGTTATATTACTATTTGAATAATTAATAATTGAATTTGCAGCTGTACCCATACTATCTCTTACTTTTGGTTTAATTGTAACATTTTTTGTTGTTAATAAATATTCATATGTTCCTTTTACAGAAAGTCTAGTTGGTATTACAACAAAAACAGTATATCCTTCGTTTGCAATAAATGTTGGAATAATAGTTGTTTTTCCTGTTCCTGCTTCTCCTGTAATAACACAATTTTTAATTTTTCTATCAATTATTTGCTTTGCTGCATGTTCATAACTATTTATCTCAGTTACATTAAAGCTCATTATAAGTTTTTTAATTAAAAAAAATATAATTTCATTTTTTAATTAAAATACCTATTATGTCATTTCCATTTCATATCTTAACTGCAAAAAAACAAAATGAATCTACAAATATTAAAAATATTCAAAAAATATCATATACTAATTTAGATTATACAGATGATAATTTAAGCAAATTGGCATCTGTATATTCTAAATTTTATATAGATAGTTATTTAATTTCATCAATTAATGAAATGGCTTCTAAAATAGAACGTTTAAATGTTACTATGTTTGTTATGGTTATTATGTTAATATATGAATATGAACAAGATATAGATAGAATGATTAATGCATTTTTTGACGATCCAAATTATATTTCATATAGAGAACATTTTCAAAATGAATCTTCAAATATGAAAAGTGAAAGATTTCAATCTCAAATGGAAATCGAAATAAAAATATATAATGAAAAAATATCCAGTTTAATATAAAAAATAATATGAATGATAAATGTTGTAGATTTTGTTTGGATAATATTGAAACAAAAACAAATAAATTAATTTCTCCTTGTTTATGTAATGGTAGCTGTAAATATGTTCACGAAAAATGTTTATCAAATTGGTTTTTATTTGATAGCATAAATTTTAAACAATGTAATACATGTAATTATAATTATAAATTTGAAAATTATTTTTTAATTATCATATGCAAGTTTTTATATTCAAATAATAAAATAGTTAATGTAATGGGAATTTACATATTACAATGTATCATTGAAATATTATTTATTCGAACCATTAAATATACTGAAGTTTATGATTATTTATATAATATATTATCTGACAATTTATTTTTAATTATTTGCTGTTTTTTCTATTTTTATAAAGTATACATGTTCATAAAGCTATTCTTCCCCTCACATAATAATTATTTTTTATACATATTATCATTTTGTATAATATATTGTTTTTTTAGCTTATTTAAAAATATTTTGATTTTAGACATTACTATTACACCATTAAAATATTTATTTTCAATATTAAATTTGAAAGAATTTTTTTTAACGTTACGTAATTGTATTTATTATGAGAATATATGTAAATATATAACATTTAAATTAATTTCAATGTCTAAAATAAAAAACCTCTAAAATAAATAAAACAAATTTGTTTTATTTATGGGAAACTGTACTTAAAATTCTTCTTCATTTTTATCTTCATCATCATCTTCATCAGTATTTTCATATTCACTACCTTCATATTCATCTTCATTTTCATCTTCATCATTATATGTAAGTTGTGACTTTGATGATGCAAATGAATTGGAAATAATAGAATTATTTAAAGGTGATGGTTTTATTTGGGGTGTACTTAATGGCTGAGTGGGTGGATGGCTGGATGGCTGAGTAGCACTTGATTTTCCGAATGAAAATGCTTCATGTTTTTTTGCAAAAGGATTTACATTTGAACCTGATGATCCTCCAAATGCAGGTCTTCCAAATGAAGGTGTACTAGATGATTGAACACTAGGTGATTTTGTTCCAAATGCAGGTCTTCCAAATGAAGGTGTACTAGATGATGCAGGTGTACTAGATGCTGCAGGTGTACTAGATACACTAGATGCTTTTCCAAAATTAAATGCCTTTGCAAATCCGAAATTTTGTTTAGAACCCGAATTATCTGAAGAACTTACAGATTGTTGATTTACAGAATTTTCAGATGTAGATTTTTTCAAAAAAGCTCCAAATGGACTTGGCTTTTGTGGAGTATTTCCAACTGATCCAACTGAAGTATTCCCCATTGCACTCACTGAAGCAAATGATGGTCGTGTTTGTTGTACAGGTGTATTTACAATTTCTTTTATTTTTAATAATTCAACCAAAGAATCTAAAATATTTTTAACAGCAGATTCGTGTGTATCTCCATTTAATATATCTAAATCAAATAAATTAACATTATCAATATTTATTTGTTCTAATGCTTGGTTCAAATATGTATCATTAATAATGAGATCAGCTGCTACATATGATGTTTCTCTATCCATGATAAATTCAAATATATGAAGTTTTATTAGTGTTTTTGTAACAAATAATTTTTCAGCTAATTGTTTAAATACAGCAGTCATTACTTTACTACCATATTCATTACTAATATTTCTATCGTTCATATACTTAAGTTCAATATCAAAATTACAAAATGAAATTTCTCCAGATTTAGTTTTATTAACTTCACACGCAACTTTCATTTTATTCATAGAATAAACATGAGTAATAATGCTATTAAATTCATTTTCTAATTTAAATACAGTTGCATCTTGTAAAACATCCAATGGATATTCAATTAAACTTTTTGGTGTCTTATTAAATGATTGAAATGAATTAGACGATTGTTGTTGAGATTGAGAATTAATAACATGAGAATTAAATGCATGAACTTTTGGTTGCATTGATGGTGTAAAATTAGAATTTTGTGGAGTTATTGTACCACCTTGGTTAAGATTAAATTTATCAGTAATTTCTTGATCACTCATTCCAGAATTTCTTAATTGTTCGAAAATAAGTTGTAGTGTTACTCTCAACAGTGCAGATACAAATGCTTTTTTTTGAGCTAAAGTAATTGTTGTTTTATCATTAGGACCATTTAATATAATCTTCCCAAGTGTATTTTTAATACCAGTTCCAGAAACTGCAAATGCAAATTTACCGTGATTTTTATCATCTCTTAATGGAAAAGTATAAATTTCATCTGCTTGAGGAAATACATCAAATGAAATTGCAGTATTAGCAGCAGATTTACCAATACTTAAAGTACCATTTTTAGAACCAATTTGATAAAGATTAGGAACATCTCGTGTAACAATATTTGGATTAGCCATATAATTTGCTACTGAAGTTTGAATCAAATTAACAAATTCTAAAATTTTATGTTTAACAGAATTTGGATCATTAAAAGCAACGTTTATTGCGCTGTTAATTATATCTTCACTTAGAGCTGCAGATTTGTTTGTTTGTTGTGTATTATTCGTTTGTGCACGAGCCATAGATGATGTTGGATTAATTCCAGAATTACTGCCAAATGACATATTTGGGTTAGCTTTAATTTGTTCCTTTTGTTCTATCGGTACTGATAATATAATTTCAAATTCAGTTGCATTTTTAAAAGAATTTTTAGCAAATTCTAAATGTTCATTTAATTCTTCATCTGATAGAGTATATGGTTCTGCATTTTTTCCAATAACAGGTCCAACATTTTCAGGATATGCAAATTCATACATAATTCCTAATTCATCAGGCATTACATCATTAGAATTCCATGTTAAATTATTTGTTATTTTATAAACAATTTTTTCATTTTCATCAAATGTAGTGAAAACTCTACAATACATAAAATTACTATTTTCATAGGAAATTTTTTTACCGGAAACAATATTAATAAATTTTCTATTTGAATAGTTACCTAAATTTGAATCGCTAAGTTCTGATTGTGCTACCATTTCAGATGTCATTTTTGGAAATGTGTTTGACGTATATAATGGAATATAAGTGTCAAGATTACCTAAAACCTCAGATATAAACGAATTATAATTTTTTTGAATTATATTCATATTAATATCATTTTCGGACATACCGGAAAAAGACTTAGATGAAAGTACAAATACCATTAATGCATCATCAACAATTTCATTTTTATTTTCAGTAAATGAATTGTTAAAATTTCCTTCAGAATCAATATATACTGAAACATAAATCATTACATTTCCAAAAACAAGATATGAATCTATTTTTTTGGTTTGTATATTTAATAATGATACACGACCATTTAAACAATTTGGATATAAACATTCCATTGCGACACTCTTCATAGAAAATTTGTTTTGGTTGAAACCTATCATTTTTTTATTATTAATTTGATAAATTTTTTCATTTTTATTATTTTTTTAATTTTTACTCGAATTAGCGATGAAATATATAAATTTAGCAATATTGAATTGTGTCGTATTATAAAAACGTAAAAATAATTTAATTTCCGATATAGTGTATAATTTTATTTTTTTCATTTTTTATGTGTTTATTATAAATTTTTATAAGTATATAAATTACATTAAAGTCATAATATTTTTTTTTAATATATCTTTAATTTTATATTTATGTAATATTTATTATTTAAATGCTTATTTTTTAAAATTAAAAAAAAATAAATTTATAATTAATATATGGATTGTAAAAAAATATTTTAATATATAAGATATATTAATCATCTAAAAATAAAAAATATTAAAAAATAATAAGTAATATAAAATTATTTTTAGATACTATTTTTTAATATTAAATGTAATATTAAGTATATAATTTTATCTTTATATCATAAATAGTATTCGAAAATAGTATAATTAAATAAAATGTATAAAAATATAAAATAAATTTTTTGAAAGAAGATCAAAAATGCTTCAAAAAATGAAAAGAAAAAGGGGGTGGACCTATTATAGTAGAACCCTATTTTTTGCTCCGTCGAGGGCACGAAAATATCGTGCTCAGATAATGTTTTTCAATCCGGGAAAAACGTAAATTTTGGATTTTGGCATTTTTGGTTTTCAAATTTTTAAGAAAAATGGGTCGATCTCCCCTTCCACTTCTTTTGTATTATTTTTGAATATTTCTTCTGATTATAAATATACTGTATTTTAATGCTATTTTTGCTATAAGGAAAAAATTATATACTTAATATTACATTTAATATTAAAAATAGTATTTAAAAATATTATATTTCTAATAAAGAAAAACACTAAAAAAATCTCATATTGTTTTCCCTTTTTATTTTTTTCTCTTCACTTTTATCCGAATTCTTCTTTTTTCTTCTTTGTTTTAAAAAATGACAGTATAATTGAATTTTTTTTGATGTTTCTTCTGATTATAAATATACTATATTTTAATGCTATTTTTGCTATAAGGAAAAAATTATATTTTTAATATTAAAAATAGTATATTTCTAATAAAGAAAAACACTAAAAAAATTTCATATTGTTTTCCCTTTTTATTTTTTTCTCTTTACTTTTATCCGATTTCTTCTTTTTTCTTCTTTGTTTAAAAAAATGACAGTATATTTGAATTTTTTTTGGTGTTTTTTCCATAATACTGTATTTTAATTCTATTTTTTTTAACATAAGATAAAACCACATAAATTTTAACAAATCCAATATTTATTTGGACATGGTTTCCAAAATTTAGGATTTTGTTTTATTTCAGAATATATTAATTTTTTATAATATGATGGTATATCAATTTCAACAATTTTTGAATATGATACACCATCACAATATTTTACATTATCCATCACAACATCACAAGGAAAATATGAAGTATAACATTTTGTTTTTTTATAAATTCCCAATTCTTGACATAAAATTATAATAACTTCAAAACAAGCATATTTTTTATTACAATGTATACCTTCATAAGGTTTATCATAAAGAAACCTAATCCAAAATGGATTAAAACCATCTAATTTAGATTTACCCATAAACATTTCAAATTTTTCCATCATTAAATTTGAATCTATTTCTGGTCCACTATAATATTTTATAACTTTAAGATTATTTCTATTTATATTCATCCAATCTAAAAATGGAATTTTAAAATAATTTTTATATTCCTCTTGACGATAAATTGCACCTTCCAATACATATCTTATATTTGTAACTGGATCCACCCAAATAATACCAGTATGTACCCATACAGAATGTGTAAATGAACCAACAAAAACACCTGCCAAATTATTATATGAAATACAAACTAAATCTCCATTTTTTAAATCATAAGGATCAATATATGTAATTTTTCTTGGAAGATCATTTGCAGAAAATCTATTTATCATAGATACTAAATATATAATTATTAATAAAAATATAAGAAAAACTAGAAATTGTTCATCCAAAGTCAGCATTTTTTTAATTAATTTATATTTTTAAATTAATTTATGTTTGAATTAAAATTGGTTTTGTTTGGTGATAATATTTATAATAATATTCATTCCATTTATCTATAGATTTATCATATCTTTCTAAATTATCAATTTCTAAACAAATAAATAAAATAATAACAACTATAAAAAAAATAAACCATAATGAATTAGATAAACTTGAATTTCGTTTATTGATTATAGGAGGTTTAAGTTTAATACAATCTCTATTTATGCATAATTTATAATTTTCTTTTTTATCTTTTGTATTAATATTAAATAGACAAGGATGACTAGAATAATTATTCATTGTTCTAGATAGAGAATTTAATGTAAAATCATATGAATGTCCCGGAACTTTTATTAATGTATTATATAATTTTAATCTTCCACATTTAGATATCATTAAAGCATCCATTCCATGTGGAGACATAACTTTCATAAATTGCATATTATTAAAATTTGAAAAGTCACTATGAAGATTTTTACGATCTAAATATCTATTTAAATAGAAAATATCATAATTTATATTATCATTTACATATTCTAAATAATCAAGTATTTGTTTACTAGTAAATTTTGAAGATAAATTGTTATTTAATATAATAATAACATCATCATCTTCTGCTTTCATTAAAGAATATATTAAAAGTTTATCATTATCATCAGTTTTATACGGAAATATTTTATTTATATATGTATTTTTTGATGTACTTATACCTTTTAATAATTCTGATGTATCAGAATTTTCATGAATAAATAACGAAAATTTTACCATTTTTTAATAAAATTTTTTTTTAAATAATATTAAAAATGGAGGACATATTAAATAAACTAAATAAATTAAACGGTCAACAATTAAAAGAAGTAAATGATTTTATTGACAAATTTGAAATATTTGAATCTAATGATGATGAAAAAGAAATGAATAATGAATTAATTGAATTTATTACAGTAGAATTACTTGAAACAAATAATGATGAAGAATATACGATAAATAAAAAAATATACGATAAATATAAAAATATAATTGACTCTTTACAAATATTAAAATTTGAACATGTTGATGATGAAATCGATAATTATGTATATTCATCTGTTTTAATTGGAAATTATAATTTAGAATTACATTATAGTTATCTATATGGAAGATATAAAACATATCAAGAGTCAGATTATATTAGAATTAATGGAGAACAAATTTTTGAACATTTTATTTTTGGAAATAACGGAAGTTTTGAAACTATTTATGATGATATAAAAAATATTTTACCCAAATCATTAAAATCTGAAAAAGATTTATTAAAAATTATGTTGATTATGACAAGATTTTTTTCAGGTTTTATATATTAAAATTAATATTTTGAATTGAAAAAAATTAAAATAAATATTTAAAAAATGGACTTAAACCGCAAAATTTTAGAAGATTCAAAAATCAATATTTAAAGATGAAGATATTGATGAATTTGACCCAAATGGAATTTTTAGTAATCTCAATATATCAAATAATCAAATTGAACTTATACATCAATTTTACAATAATGATTTTTATTTTTACGAAGATCAGCTTATACAATTAATTAATGCATTTAATACATTAAATAACATTAATTTAATCGGCTCTATTATCCTATATAAAATTAGAAAATACAAATATAATGGTCATTTTAAAATTTCAGAAGAATATTTTAATGGAATTACTTTAAAAGAAAAAAATAATAATAATAAATTAGATGATAATGTTTTAATTTTAATTCAATATGAACAAACTAACATTTTAGAATGGTTATACCGTAAAAATAAATTTAAGCCTAAAGATTATTTTAAAGATTATTTTGGAAATGCATGTGAGTATGGTCAGTTAGAAGTTGCAAAATGGTTATATAATTTTGCATCAGAAATGAATTCACCAATTTATATTTATGGTAATGATGACATATTTCGAAATACATGTGAAAATGGTCATTTAGAAGTTGCAAAGTGGTTATATGATCTTGGATTTAATATTTATAAGAATGAAGACATATTTCGAAATACATGTAAAAATGGTCATTTAGAAGTTGCAAAGTGGTTATATGATCTTGGATTTAATATTTTTGAATTTAAATATGAAGCATTTATATATGCATGTAAAAATGGTCATTTAGAAATTGCAAAATTTTTATATAATCTTGCTCCAATTAACATTCATGCTAATAATGAAGAATTGTTTAAATATGTATGTAGGAATGGTCATTTAGAAGTTGCAAAATGGTTATATCAAATTGGAATTGAAACAAATTCACCAATTGATATTCATGCTAATAATGTATTTAAATTAGCATGTTCGGATTATTCCATAGAAGTTGCAAAATGGTTATATCAAATTGCTCCGATTAACATTCATGCTAATAATGAATTATTATTTAGAAATGCATGTACGAATGGTCATTTAGAAGTTGCAAAATGGTTATACCAAATTGGAATTGAAACAAACTCTAAAATTAACATTCATACTAATAATGAATATGCATTTATAAATTCATGTGTATATGGTCATTTAAAAGTTGCAAAATGGTTATATAACCTTGGAAAAGAAACAAATTCTCCAATTGACATTCATGCTAATGATGATGAAGCATTTATAAATTCATGTAAGAAACGTCGTTTAACAGTTGCAAAATGGTTATATCAATTAGATCCAGATTCACCATTTTATATTCATGCTTTAACAATGAAACATTTACGGTAATAATTCAGATTTCTTAAATTTAAGAAATGAAAAAAAATTCAAATGAACGTTAAAAATGGACTTAAATAACAAAATTTTAGAAGATTCAAAAGTCATTAAATCAATATTTGAAGATGAAGATATTGATGTTCCAACTAAAATTTTTTCTAATTTTAATATAACGGATAATGAAATTAAAATTATGAACCAATTTTACAGTAATGAATTTGATTTTACCAAAGATCAACTTATACAATTAATTAATGCATTTAATATATTAGATAATATTAATTTAATTGGATCTATAATTTTATATAAAATAAGAAAATACGAATATGATATTAATTTGAATATTCCAGAAGAATATTTTAATAAAATTACTTTAAATAATGAAAAAAGTAATTTAAATAAAAATGTTTTAATTTCAATTCAATATGGTCAAGTTAATATTTTAAATTGGTTATATCATATTTTTCCGTTTGATTTTAAACCATATTTTATATACGCATGTCAACATGGCCATTTAGAAATTGCAAAATGGTTATATAATATTGAAACAGAATCTCCAATTGATATTAATGAGTATAATGAACATGCATTTATAAATGCATGTGAACATGGTCATTTAGAAGTTGCAAAATGGTTATACCAAATTGAAACAAAATCTCAAATTAATATTCATGCTCATACTGAATATGCATTTACAAATGCATGTCGGTATGGTCATTTAGAAGTTGCAAAATGGTTATATCAAACTGGAAATGAAATAAATTCTCCAATTAACATTCATACTCATACTGAATATGCATTTATAAATGCATGTCGAAATGGTCATTTAGAAATTGCAAAATGGTTATATCAAATTGGAATTGAAAAAAATTCCCCAATTAACATTCATGCTGAAAATGACCAAGTATTTATATGTGTGTGTCAGTATGGTCATTTAGAAATTTTAAAATGGTTATATCAAATTGGAATTGAAACAAATTCATCATTTGACATTCATTTTAATGATGAATTTATATTTAAAGTTTCATGTAAATATGGACATTTAGAAGTTTTAAAATGGTTACATCAAATTGGAATTGAAACAAATTCTCCAATTGACATTCATAATAATAATGAAATAACATTTGTATATGCATGTTATTATGGTCATTTAGAAGTTGCAAAATGGTTATATAACCTTGGAATTGAAACAAATTCTCTAATTAAACATAATGGTGATATTAATTTTAATGATGAAGATGATTTTATAATGTCATGTGGAGATGATCATTTAAAAGTCACAAAATGGTTATATCAAATTAAAAAAGATTCTCTAATTAATTCTAATAATGAAGAAGTATTTATAAGTGCATGTAAAAATAGTCAGATAGAAAATTGAAAATTAGTTACGTCAAATTGAAACAAATTTCTCCTCTCCTCATCACCTTTCCCCTCCTTTATTTAAATTTAATGTACCGTAAAATGAGTACATTTCTTAAATTGAAAAAAATTTAATTAAAAATTAAAAAATGGACTTAAACAACAAAATTTTAGAAGATTCAAAAGTTATTAAATCACTATTTGAAGATGAATATATTGATGAATTTGACCCAAATGAAATTTTTAGTAATCTCAATATATCAAATAATCAAATTAAACTTATACATCAATTTTATAGTAATGATTTTGATTTTGATAAAGATCAACTTATACAATTAATTAATGCATTTAATATATTAGATAACATTAATTTACTTGGATCTATAATTTTATATAAAATAGGAAAATATAAATATGATAGAAGGTTAAATATTCCAGAAGAATATTTTAATAAAATTACTTTAAAATATAAAGAAAAAAAAATTAGATGAAGATATTCTATTTTTAATGCAATATGAACAAGTTAATATTTTAAATTGGTTATATCATAATGTACAATTTAATTTTAAAGAATATTTTGTATATGCATGTAAATATGGTCATTTAGAAGTTGCAAAATGGTTATATCAAATTGGATTAGATTTTCCAATTAAATTTTTTTCTTATAATGAAGCATTTATACATTCATGTGAAAATGGTCATTTAGAAGTTGCAAAATGGTTATATCAAATTGAACTAGATTCTCCAATTGATATTCATTATGATAATGAATATGTATTTATATTGGCATGTGTAAAAGGAAATTTAGAAGTTGCAAAATGGTTATATCAAATTGCTCCAATTGACATTCATGCTCATGATGAAGTAGCATTTATATGTTCATGTGAAAATGGTCATTTAGAAGTTGCAAAATGGTTATATAATCTTGAACCATATTCTCCAATTAATATTCATACTGATGATGGATATAATGAAAATGCATTTATGCTTTCGTGTATGAATGGTCATTTAGAAGTTGCAAAATGGTTATATAACCTTGGAAAAGAAATAGATTCTCCAATTGACATTCACGCTAATGATGAAAGAGCATTTAAAGGAACATGCACGAATGGTCATTTAGAAGTTGCAAAATGGTTATATAACCTTGAACCAGATTCTCCAATTGATATTCATGCTAATAATGAAGAAGCATTTAGATATGCATGTCAATTTAGCAGTTTAGAAGTTGTAAAATGGTTATATAATCTTGGAATCGAAATAAATTCTCCAATTAATATTCATGCTAATAATGACGAAGCATTTAGATATAGTGATTTAAAAATTGAAAATTGGTTGAATAAACTTTAAACTTTAAATTTAGTTAATGAAAATATTCTTAATTGAGAATATTTATTACATCCATCTATCCATCTATTTATCCATTAAAAAAATTACATATTTTAATTGTAATATTTGAATGAAATATATTCTTATCTATTAAAAATAATTTTTCGTTATATAAATGAAAAAATATATAAAAATTAAATAAAAATGGATATTAGACAAAAAATTAAAGAATCATATGTAAAAGATGCAGTTATGCGATTAATGACAACAGATGAAATTGAAAAAATTTGCAATAAAATATGTGTCCCATATCCAGGTAATAAAAAAGTAATTGATAGAATTAATACATGTTATAGACAAAGAGCAAGAACACAATTGTCAAAAATAAAACTTTATGATTGTATGATTCCTGTTTATGAACAAATGATTATTAATTCATTTCTTATATCATTATATGATCCAGGTTATCCAATTGGACCAGTCGTAAGTGATGCAATAGGTCAACAAGCAATGCAAGCATTACTAAATACTTTTCATCAAGCTGGAGCAAATAAATCTGGTGGATCTGATGGTATTAAAGAAATTATTGGTATTTCAAAAAATAGAAAAGTATTATATTCTGAAGCACATTTTAGAAATAAGAATTTAACTATGAAAGATGTAATGATTATGAAAAAGAATTTTATGAAAATGTCAATTGATGATCTTTCTATTTCTATTTTACCGTTAAAAATAAATATTCCTGATCATATAATATCAGAAGATCGTTTTCCAACAAGTATGGAAGAAGGAATATCTATGTATGAAAATGGAATTTTTTGGTGGTATGTTTTTTTAAATACAGAAAATTTATATATTGATACGATTAGAACAGGATTACGTTTAAAATTAGATGTTTCAAAATTATATGAATCTCAAATTACAACTACAGATATTGCTAATAAATTAATGCAATATAAATTTTCAATTAATATGTCAAATGGTAAAAATAAGAAAAATACTATTATATATAAAACTTATGCAATTCCAAGTCCTACTTATATTGGTATTGTAGATTTATTTATCGTTGATGAAAATGGACCATCAGAATATGATGTTAATAATGATTATTTTTTAGATGCTGCACGTTCATCTAATGAATTCAAAAATATTATTATGACAGGTATTCCAGGTATTATTAATTTTTATCCAGTTTCAAAATCTGTATTGTCAATAGTAAGAGATATTGAATTAGCTAGAGATAAAGATAATCAAATTATTGGTACTTGGGTTTATTTTAACAATTTAAGATTTTCTGGAATTCCAATGTGTAGATTTTATGATTTACTTAATGAAGCAGGCGTTGAATTTGATACTGAAAATAATAATATTGAATTTCATTCACATAAAATTATTAAAGAAAAAAGAACACAAATTGAAGTAAGTTTTTATTATAATGATTTTAAACCAGATGGAAACTATTATTTTAAATATGAAAATCAATTAATGGTTGCTGAAAACCCTTATTTTAAAATAATTGATCAAATTGATTATGGAGAAGAATATTATCTTAACACTTCAAATTTTAAATCCAATTATCATATTGAAATTGCACAAGAAAATATGATTTATTTTGAATCTTTCCAGCAAATTAAAGATGTTATATCAGAAATAATAAATGGAAATGGTGATTTATATGTACAATTGGTAAATGAAGAATATTTTAAAGAAAATGAATTTATTTCATTTCCAGTTCAATATAATTTAAATCCTAATTCTAACGAAAATATAATTGGAATAACCAATATTGTTACTGGAAAATTAAAAAAAGCAAAATATCTTATTGATGTAAATACTGGTTATTTTAATTTACCTACAACAATAACATCTTTAGAATCTTGTATTATAACAAGATTTTCAATAAAAGATTATTCTATTGAAGATAATTTTAGATTACCTGTAATTAATACTATAAGTGAAAATGAACAAGATTTTAACAAAAGACTACTAATAAAAAGTACTCTTTTTTTTAGGGATGATTTAGATAAAGTTGATGATAATGGAAATATATTAGTTCAAAAACCAATGGAAAGATTTAATAGTTTTTTTAATCAAAATGTTTCATCAAAAGATTATGTATATGCAGAAATACAAGGTTCAAATTTAATAAATCTTATATCACGTCCAGAAATTGATCCAGTAATGACTTATTGTAATGATTTTTATCAAACTATGGATATATATGGTATAGAAGGATTAAGGAATTTATTGGCATACGATTTAATAAAAATGATAAATTCAAACGGTTATGTTAACGTTAAATTTCCAACATTAACTGTAGATCTTAATACCTATAGTGGGATTAATCCTATGACTTCTGAAGGAATTTCATCTCAACAACGAGGTGTTCTATCTAATATAACATTTGATAATTCTACTAAATATATAACACGTGCGTCTTTATACGGAAAAAAAGAAACAACAAATGGAACTTCTATATCAATATTAATTGGTAAAAAATTCCATTTGGGTACAGGTTATGCAAATGTAAAAATTGATACATCTAAAATTATAGTTCCAGAAAATCTTCATGTTGAAGATTCATATATTTTAAATTATGAAGAAGATAAATCATTTGATATTATTCCTGGAAAATTTCCACTTGTTAAATGGGTGATTGACAGATTTGTTCATAAAGATATAATTCATTATATTGAAAGTGGGATTAATAATTGCAAATTAGCAATTAGGGGTAAAATTAAATCTCAAAATGTAGTTTCATTTAGAAAGAAACTTGGGCGTTTATTTGCGGCAATTAAGGTAATCCCAGATAATTAAAGATTATGAATTTTTTTTTAAATTTAAAAAAAAAAATAATTAAAATATGATATATGATGTATGCATTATTGGTGGTGGAATTTCGGGATTATATTGTGCATATAAATTAAAACAGAATGGTTTTAAATCGGTTTTAGTAATAGAAAAAAATAATTATGATGACTATAATGCCGGAAGATTAAATAATTATTTATTTCATGATAATTTAGTTTCTACAGGTGCAACTATTGGTAGAAAAGATAAAGACTATCTTCTTATTAAATTATTAAATGAACTAAATGTTAATTATAAAGATGTTGATATTAAATATAACTATTCTAAAACTATATCTAATTTTTTAAATATATATGAAATTATAGATAATTTAAAAATATTATTGGAAAAATCTGTAAAGAAAGATTATTCAGTTAAAGACTTTTTCTTAAAACATTATACTAAAGAAACATATGATAATTTTTTAATTTTAACTGGATTTACTGATTATTATAATTCTGATATTACTGAATTTTTATATAATTATGGTATTGAAGATAATATTACTAATTGGAAAGGACTTAAAATTATTTGGAGAGATTTAGTAAAAAAGTTAATTTTAAATTTAAACAATATTGTTGAAAATGAAGAAATTAAGTCCATTAATTATACAAATTCTAATACATATGAACTAGAATCTGAAAAATATATTTATAAATGTAAAAATGTTGTTATAGCCACAACTATAAATCATATCAAAAAATTAGTAAATTTTGATTTTCTAAAATATGTTGAAAGTCAACCATTTTTAAAAGTTTTTGCCAAATTTTCTGATAAATCTTCAAATATAATTAAGCAATATGTTGACGGCATAATGATAGTTCCAACAATTTTACATAAAATAATTCATATTAATGATGGTGTATATATGATTGCATATAATGATAATAATAATTCAATTTTATTAAAAGATAAAGTTGACGATTATATTTATTTGGCTAATTTAGTTAAGGAATCTTTAGGTATAAAAGAAAATCTTGAAATTTTAGATGTTAAATCTTTCTATTGGGAAGAAGGCACACATTATTATAAACCATTAAATAATAGAGAAACTTTTTTCGATAATTTACAAAATCCATGTGATGGACTTTATATTATAGGGGAATCTGTAAGTAATAATCAAGGATGGGTTGAAGGTGCATTAGAAAGTGTTGAAAACATATTAAAATTATAATTGTACATTTTCTACAATTAATTATATTTTGAATTAAAAATATAATAATTTCCTTATTTGAATGATATTAACATGCATCATTTTTCTTAAAAATTTGAAAACCAAAAATGTCAAAATCAAAAATTTACGTTTTTCCCGGAACGAAAAACAGTATCTTAACACGACATTTTCGTGCCCTCGAAGGAGCAAAAAATAGGGTTCTACTATTATAGTTTATAGTCCACACACTTACCCCTTTTTCTTTTCATTTTTTGAAGTATTTTTGATGAATTTTAAATTTATAATTTTAGACATTTTATTTAATTTTACTATCCTCAAATATCTTTTTAACAATAAAGATATTATTAATCATTTAGTTTAAAACTTTAAACTAAAAAACATATCTTAAAATAGTATTTTTGTATTCAGAATAAACATCAAAAAAATTCATCAAAATGTAGTAGAGGGTAGAGGGGGTATTCCACCCATTTTTCTTAAAAATTTGAAAACCAAAAATGCCAAAATCAAAAATTTACGTTTTTCCCGGAACGAAAAACAGTATCTGAGCACGATATTTTCGTACCCGCGAAAGAGCAAAAAATAGGGTTCTACTATTATAGGTCCACCCCCCTTTTCTTTTCATTTTTTGAAGCATTTTTGATCTATTTTCAAAATTTTATATTTATAATTTTAGACATTCTATTTAATTTTACTATCATCAAATATTATTTTAACAATAAAGATATTAGTAATCATTTAGTTTAAAACTTTAAACTAAAAAGAGTATTTTCATACTTTCAAAAAGTAGGGTTTTATAAATTCATTCATTATCCTCAAGGATAAATAAATACAATTATAGTGTTATTTGTTGTAACATCATTAATAATTTTTTCAATTATTTCCCATTTACCTCCACCTAAACCGGCTCCTATTTTCGGTATACCTATTATTTTATTTTTAAAATTATTATTTATTTTAATAAACAATTCTTTAATAGAATTATAATCTGTAAATCTAGTATTTCTACCAAAACCATACTGTGTATAACCATTTATTATTATTTTATTTGTATTTGGTAGTTTATAAAATGAATAATTTCCAAGTTTATTCCTGTCACCTTTAATAGTATTTCTATCTATTTTTAGTATTTCGGGTATTCTATTTGAAAGAGTTTTGCCAAAACCTAAACCCATTGTATTAAAACAATTACATCCATGAATTAAAATATCAATATTACTATTATCAGACAAAAATATTTCAATTAAGTCATCATTAATATATTGCATTTTCAATAAATTGATCAAAAATTTTCAATAATTTTATTGAAAAACAAATAATTAATAAAAAAATGAATTTGATTAAAGCAATTAATTATGCATTAAATGATAATTTTGCAAATAATGAATGTAATATTTCAGATTTAATTAATATGTGTAGTTTATATTTTATTGATTCAAACAAAACAATTTATTATGTTGAAAAAATAAGTTCTGATATGGTATGTCAAAATGTTGTAAGTTTATGTTTTGTTAAACATAAAGTATTATATTGTGTTGCTACACATAAAGAATATCAAAATTTAGGTTATGGGAAATTATTATTACAGCAAATAGTAAATAATAATGATTTTTTACAGTTGAATGTTAGAATCAGTAATCGTAATGCGATAAAATTATATAAAAATGTTGGCTTTAAAATAGTAAATTTATTAAAAAATTTTTATTCATATACGTCAAATATAGAAGATGCATATGTTATGGAATATTCAGTTTAAAAAATAATATTTTTTAAATATTTAAAATGAATATTTACCATAATTTTTTAGAAGATTCAAAAGTTATTAAATCGATATATGGAAATATTGAAAATTTTAATTTAAATGAAATTTTCAATGATTTAGGTTTATCGAATAATCAAATTGAACTTATAAAAAGATTTTATTCTAATGATTTTGATTTTACAGATATTCAACTTATATATTTAATTAATATATTTAATAGATTAGATAATATTAATTTAATTAGATCTATTATCTTATATAAAATAGGAAAATATAATTATAATTATAATTTGCGTATCCCAGAACGATATTTTGATGAAATTACTTTAATTAAAAAAGAAGATGATTTAGATGAAGATGTTTTATTGTTAATACAATATAACCAAATAAATATTTTAGAATGGTTATATTATAAAATTCCATTTGATTTTAAAGAATATTTTAAATATACATGTGAAAATGGTTATTTAGAAGTTGCAAAATTTTTATATAATCTTGGAATTGAAACAAATTTTCCAATTAATATTCACGATAAAAATGAATATTCATTTAGATTGGCATGTCGCTATAATCATTTAGAAGTTGCAAAATGGTTATATCAAATTTCCCCAATTAATATTCATTGTCATAATGAATATTCTTTTAGATTGGCATGTCGTTATGGTAATTTAAAAGTTGCAAAATGGTTATATAATCTTGGAATTGAAACAAAATTTCCAATTAATATTCATGCTAATACTGAATATTCATTTAGATTAGCATGTTGGAATGGTCATTTAGAAGTTGCAAAATGGTTACGTCAAATAGAAACGGATTATCCAATTGATATTCATGCTAATAATGAAGATGCATTTATATTGGCATGTTGGAATGGTCATTTAAAAGTTGCAAAATGGTTATATCAAATAGAACCGTATTCTCCAATTAATATTCATTCAAATAATGAAGAAGCATTTAGATTAGCATGTAAATTTGGTCATTTAGAAGTTGCAAAATGGTTATATCAAATAGAACCGGATTCACCAATTAACATTCATTCCAATAATGATGAATCATTTAAAATGGCATGTAAAAATGGTCATTTAGAAGTTGCAAAATGGTTATATCAATTAGAACCGGATTCTCCAATTAATATTCATTCTAATAATGAATATGCATTTAAATATACATGTGAAAATGGTCATTTAGAAGTTGCAAAATGGTTATATCAAATTGGAGTTGAAACAAATTATTTAATTAATATTCATGCTGAAAATGATGAAGCATTTAAATATACATGTTGGAATGGTCATTTAGAAGTTGCAAAATGGTTATATCAAATTGGAATTGAAACAAATTCTCCAATTAATATTTATGATTATGATGAACCTGCATTTAGAAGTTGTAATTCAAAAATTGAAAATTGGTTAAATAATCTTTAATCGAAAATTTAAGAAATAAATGGAGTATTATTATATCATAAACAATCTTACTATATTATTTTCATTCTCTCTTTAATGCTCAAAAATATAATTATATTTTTAAGTTAAATTTTTAGATCTATAATCCATGATTATATTCATTTCATTTTGTAATGTATTAATAACGTATATTTTATAATTTGTATTATTAGGATGAAATACAACCATATACATTTCATCAATTATCATATCATAACATGTTTCAAGTATATATTTATATATATTAAGTTGAAAAGTATAATGATAAAAATTACAATCTGGAATATGTGTTAAACCTGGAAATGTAGAACATTTATTATTAAAACTATATGCATCTATACGTTTAGATCGTTTCCAATCCAAAAGTGTAAAATGACCATTAGGTTTAATACATAACATGTCAACACATCCAACAAGACGTAATTGTTCATGATAAATCATAAATTCTGTTCTATATGGGATGAAATTTGGATAATCTCTAATAAAATTTTTAAAATATGAATATTCTACCGTATTATTTATTCTTTCTTTTCCATTAAAATAATCTTCTATATATGAATGTAATTCCGTACCTAAATTTTTACCATTTTCCCAGTGTTTTTTAATTTGTTCATAATTCATACCGTAATACTCATAAGTTGGATTATTTATATTTTTTGATTTGAGAATATTAGTTATAGCTAATTTTTCATCAAATTTCGAAAAAAATAATTTTAAGAAAGTAGAAACAGAACCTCTATATGCTTTTCCTTTTACGGTATAAGTATGCGTTTCTGCATTCATACTTATATCTTTATCTCTAACATGTGGATTTAATTCACTTAACATTTTTATGTGTATTTTTTTAAAAAAATTACATTTTATATTATTTTTTAATTAAAAAATAATGTTAATTAATATCAATAGTATTCCTTTAAGAAAACGAGAATATACTAAATTTGAATTCGAAAACTTTTTTGGATTTAAAATACCTAAAATCACATTTCAATATAAATCTGATAAATTATATACAATAATTATGGTTAATACTACAAATATAAATAATATATCTTTAAATTATTTAATAGTTAATAATGACGAAATTATATTAAACTATATACCACCATTTATTTCATCAAAATCAAATAACAAAGTAGAAACGTATTCTATTATTCTTTTTGAACAAAATAATTATTTAGAATTTAAAGAAAATAGTATATATGAAAGATCAAATAGAGATAATTTTGATATTTTATCTTATGTCGAAAAAAATAATTTAACTGAAGTTGACGAATTTAAATTTTATGTTAAATAATATCATTTAAAATATGTGGTATAATTCTTTAAACAATCATATTGTATATGAAAAATTTAAAAAATCATCAAATTCAAAAATAAAAATTAAAAATCATGAAACTAACATAATATTAAATTGGAATGATTCATCTTTATGGGGTGATATTTATCTGAATAAAATTTTTGTAAATTATACATGCGTTAATCTATTTAGTAAAGTTCCAAAAGATCTTATGTTATCTCTTAAAAATAAAAAAGAATTTAAAAATGGAATATGTAATACTATAGGAAGATTTAGTATAGAAATTAATACAAAAATATGGATTCTTGATGTTGTATTTCCAAAACTAGCAAAAGAATTTAATGAATATCTGATATCTGGAAATGGAATGTATCGTCGTTGGATTTATGATTTAAATGATGCATCAATGCGTGAATTTACAATGAGTGTAATTGAACAAATTCCACAAATAGATCGAACACCAATAAATATAATTAGAAAGATTATATCAGAAATGTCGTCGTTAAATTCAAGTGAAGCATTAATGGAAGCAAAATGGGACCATGGATATAATGATGGTGTAAATCCAACAGTATGGTTATCACCTTCAGAAATTTTTAAAGCGTGGTCTATTAATAGAAAACCTGTTAAATATACACAATGTTGGGCATTTGCAGAATGTTTAACGTGTATAATGAGATTTTTGGGAATTCCATGTAGGACTGTATATGGTGATAATACACACATAAATACATCATTAAATTATAATATTGATATGTGTGATGATTTTAATAATAAAGACGATAGTGTATCTCAAAAATTTTTAATGATTGATGATATGAATAATTTTTTAAATGGATTTGAAATTGGAGGAATGGGAGGAATTGGAGGAATTGGAGGAATGGGAGAAACGTATAAAAATGATTCGTTTTTAAATTGCAATATTTATGACGGTGATGATTCATTATGGAACCATCATTTTTGGAATGAAATTTATATTTCTCATAATAATGAATTTACATGGTGTTATGTAGATTCATGTCCTTCAATAATAAGTAATGAAGAACCATGTAAAAATAAATATATATTAGGACCATGTAAAATTAATTCATTAAAAAATGGAGTTAATGAAAAATTTGATTTTACATATTTGTTTTCAACTGTAAATTCACCAATTAGATTATGGAAAAAAGAAACAATTATTGAAAATGAAATGACAATAACAATTCCTTATTGTCATTCAATAATATATCCTTGTTACATGCAAAATTCAATTATTAAAACTGAAGAATTATATAATCAACTTAAAAATAAACAACTTAATATTTTTACACGACACAATAATAATAAAGTCAACATAACAAAAAATTATAAATGTGATTTTTCAAAAATATATGAATTGACAATTGAACAGAATCCAATTAAATTTTATATAAAAGATAGAAACATTCATTATGTCTATAATGATGATGATATATATTATATCCAACAAATATTAATATCAAAATATGGAGATATAATCACATTTAGTAGATCATATGAAAAAGCAAAAAATATAAAATGTATTGATTGTACTAATGGTAGTATTCTATCTATTTTGATCATAAAAGATCAAAATTTTTGGGTTCAACTTATAAAAATAGAGTAAATTATTTATTTACATGATATCCTAAATCTGCAAGATTATCATTTCCAGAAACTTTCAAAATAATACCACCATTTTTTTCAAATTCTTTTCGTAACTGTATAAGTTCATCAATATATTTGACTTTTAATTGATCAAATTTTCTTCTTTGTTCATCACCAAGACGCAAACTCCAATATAATATAACTTGAGAATCACAAAAAATTTTATCAATAAAATCAATTCCTACAAATAGAGCAATTCTAAGAGCAGCAATTAATCCTAAAAGTTCACCACCATTTATCTGTTGAGTTTTAACACCCGTAAATTTTGCAACTATTACTATTCTATTACCTACAGGAAGATTTACTTTTTTAAGGTTCATATCTTGAAAAAGTTCAGAAAAATAGTTTATTATATCATTTCCTAAGTTATCTACAACTGATGCATATGCTGAATCTCCAGTTGTTTTATTGTGTCCTGCATCACAATATATACTTTTTTGCGTACTTCTTATATCACCTTTAATTAATTTTTCATTTTCATTCTCATTCTCATTCTCATTCTCATTCCCATTCTCATTCTCATTTCCATTTATATATCTTTCTGCTTCATCTTTAGTTTTAAAACTTTTATATATTGAACCTTTTACTCCTGTAACATTTAAACTACATTCATTCCAAGTTGTAAATATTCCAATATTCCTACCAGATTTAACAGCATAATATTTACTCATTTTTTTAGAAAAAATGTAAATAGTTCATTTTTAGGAAATTGAAAAAAAAAATTAAAAAAAAAAGAAGTTTTTATAAATGGACATTCATTTAAATGCGGATAATTATATTTTACAAAAACAAGACGATATTTTTCCCAACAACATAAAAATTAAAACTAAAAATAGTAAAGAATTAATGAATTTATGTGAAAATGTTTTTTCATATTTAAAACTAAGGTTTAGTTTTTCTTTATTAACATGTAATTATTCAATAAATTACAACAATGGAGAGATAATTATACATTTATCATATGATAAATTTAAAGTTTATATATTAGAATTTTATAATTTAAATTTACCAATATTTACATTCAATAATACTGTAAATATGTTAAAAAATTATATTGATATTATTTCTAATTATAAAGCACTTCTATTTGATATTATGAATAAATATAAAAATGTGAATTTGTTAAAACAAGAAATTTTTTCTAATAATAATTTTACGTCCTATTTACCATATAATTTTTCGAAATTTTTAAAGTTTAACAATACTTGTTTAAATGGAAGATATATATATACAACTTTTTTTAAAAAGAAATTAATATACATATCTGTTAAACAAGATAATACTGACTATTCTTCAATAAGAAAATATTTAAATCATTTAAAGGAAAATATATCAATTGATGAAAAAAAATTAATAATTGAAACTATTATTGATAAAAGAATAAATGCATGTTTTAATTCTTTAACAATTGGGTTTTAAATTGAAGTGTGTGATGGTGTAAATATATGTGTAGTGTATAAAAAATTAAATGTTAATTTTTTTTAGAGAAATAATTTGGTAATAAAAAAATGCTAAATTATGATTATTTCTATAATATATTTATGACATGTATAATTTGTTATCTTCCAGCAATATATATTTTTAAGAGATATATTGATTCTTTAGATATAAATACTAAAATATGGTTATCAGAAAAACTTAAAATTAGTTGGTCAATATGGTGTTTTTCATTAAGTTTATTTAGTTTATTTGGTACTCTATATACTGGGAAATATATTTTTATTGATAGAATGACACCAAAAATTTTTGAAACTGAATATGAATTGTGGTATAATTTATTTATTGTATCTAAAATTCCAGAATTACTTGATACATTTTTTATTATTGCTAGGTCTAAAAAGTTAGTTGCTCTTCAATATTATCATCATTTTGTAACATTAGTTATATCATTTTATTCTTGGAAATATTTATGTTCTAAAATTGTAATATTTATATTTATGAATTATTTTGTTCATTTTTTTATGTATTTTTATTTTGGACTTTATTGTTATGTTAATAAAAATAAATATATAAAGATGTATGGAACTTTTGTTAATATTATACAAACATTACAAATGATAATTGCTGTTATTTTAGGAGTTTATCTTTTTTATAATGAATGTGATTTTGAATGCAAAATTAATCTAACTAATAATGAATTAAATTCAATTATTTATTCTGGAATTGTTATGTATATATCTTATTTTATTTTATTTATTCTGTTATTCTTCGAAAGAAACGAAAGAATTAAAAAAGATTAAATTGAATATTTATCGATTTTTTAAATTTAAAAAATGGGTAACTATAAATCTAAAATTTTACCACACAATGAATGTGAAAAAATTGATGAAAAATGTAATGAAAATGGCGATTGTTATTTTATAATGGAAACAAAATGTGGTTATAGATTTATGGAAGAAAATAATAATGATAATAATATAAAATATTCAATTGCTTTAACGGAACCATATTCATTAAAATGTATGCATATTGATTCTGATTATAAAATTTGGTCATTAATGGGAAATATAAATAACTGGATAAGTGAAAAAATTACAACTAATAAATTTACAAATTGGATTGTCTATAATGATTCAGTATTAAATGCAAATAAAAATTATGGAATCGCAAAAGGTATTTTAATTTGGGATGAAAATACAATATCTTATATGATTCATAGTATTCCTAATTTTCCTTCATATTTCAATAAAAATATCATATCTCCTTTACCCCATAATATGTTTACATCTAAACGCGGAAACATATTTATTTTTATTGATAATATTCCAATTAGAAATTTGAAATTTTTTTTCAATCAACTTAACACTTTAAATGTAAATGTTATAAACTCTAATTATAAATATGATTTAAAATTTTATTCACTAATATCAGAATTTTATATTACTAATGAAATATGTCATATTGCAAAAAATAAAAAATGGAAATATAATTTATATGATAAATACATAAAACCATTTATTAAAAATGATACGTGTATTGAAATTGAAGATTATATAGAATGGTCATATACAATAACAACACCATACACAATAAAATACTCAAAAAAATTAAATAATGGTAAATGGTATTTAACAAATAATGGTTATTTAATTATTTTGGATGTAGATAAAGAATTAAAATATCAAACTAAAGGTAGTGGTGCTTTAATAATAAAAAATAGAGATATTTATGAAATGTTTAAATCTTTATTGAAGTAGATTTATTTAAAATTTTAAATAAAATAGATTAATAACATAATTCCATAAATTGATTTTTTAATTTTTCTTTTTGTTCATGATCACAATCAAATTTTTCTATTTCTTCAATTGCTAGTTCAATTCCTGAAATATCCCTATTAAAATACTCTTTTATTAAATTACTATTTGAATCTTCAATACATAATTCAATAAAAGATTTTAAAACGGTTTTATTATTTTCAGTAGTAAGTAATTTTTTTGTTCCTTCTATAAATTTTTCATATGTAAACTCATCTTGATCTTCCTCTTCCCCTTCCTCTTCCCAATTATTATATTCTGCATCAGAGTCATCATTATATTCTGATTCTTCTTCTGATTCATCTTCCGATTCATTATATCCTAAATCAGAATCATAATTTTCATAATCCGAATTTTCTGTTTCAATATGTACCATTTTTTTTAATTTAGATTTTATCATTTTCATTTTTAAAATTGAAAAAATGCATTTTTAATCGAAAAAAAATGAACACCAATTCAAATAAAAAAAGAAAGCGTATTCAATTTTACGATAATTTTGAATATATTAATGTTTATGACATTGATGATATTGATGGTATTGAATATGATGATTTTTATGATTGTACTGAATATGATGATGTTGAAACAGAACATGATGTTGAGATTGATGATATTGAAACAGAACATGATGTTGAGATTGATGATATTGAAACAGAACATGATGTTGAGATTGATGATGTTGAAACAGAACATGATGTTGAAACAGAACATGATGTTGTGATTGATGATGTTGAAACAGAACATGATGATGAAACAAAAGTTTATGGGTTTAATGATATTACAAATTCATGGCATTGTCTTAAATGTGGATGTGATATGGGAATAAATAATCCTAGACAATTATGTGGGAAATGGTACTGTTCATCTAACCCTTAAAAATAATTAAATTTAATTATTTATAATGTATTTGTTAGGACACATTTTGTAGAAATAGGAATATTAGATGATTCATAACATTCATATTTATTACATATTTTAACAATAATCATATGTTTCCCATTAAGTATCTTATAGTAATACCATTGATTATAATACCCACCTCCTATAACATATAGTTCACAATAATTTCCATTTTTTATTTCAGATATATTATCTGGTACTATTAATTCGTGAAAACTTCTGTAGATAACGGGAGGTTTGTAATTTTGTGATAATTGTTCAAATTTATGTTGTAGATAATCATTTGATATTATATCAGAAATATCATTTTTTGTTGAATTAATAACTAACTCGTTAATCATATTCATTTTTTTCGATCAATAAAAATTAAAAAAATCAATTTCCCCCATATATAATTAAAGAAAATTAATTTTCTTCCAAAAGAAAATTAAAATAAAAAATATCTATAATGCAAAGAACTAAAATTATTAAATTAATAGATCCTTTAGATAATCATCCAAATTTAAATCAAAAAACAGATGATGAATTAATTGGTATTTTAAGTAATCTTCATAATAGATTATTTGAACATCAATTTACAGAATATAAAGATAATTCTAATATTATAACAAATTTACTGACTGAACAACGGAATAGTTTAATTATTGAAAGCAAACTTAGACAATGGGATATTAAATTGAATGAAAAAGAGAAGAAATTGAATGAAAAAGAGAAGAAATTGAATGAAAAAGAGAAGAAATTGAATGAAAAAGAGAAGAAATT
>Ga0100385_1000589_pt1 | contig 41799 bp, 37 predicted proteins | sample CryGeymeta201509_FD_81543 | JGI IMG/M metagenome (GOLD analysis project Ga0100385, IMG submission 81543) | Groundwater microbial communities from Crystal Geyser aquifers in Utah, USA - Crystal Geyser metaG 2015-09 | ecosystem: Environmental > Aquatic > Deep subsurface > Groundwater | place: USA... | reverse complement strand
CTCTTGGTTCCCACCCCCGAAGAAGGTCTAGATTCAGAAGTCATCCGCCGTTTGCTCCGGGTTTTGGAGGGCGTAGCGCCCCAAACACAAACCGACGCAAAGGGTTTCTGGAACGATGCCCTGTCAGGCTTGGGCAACGGCGAGGTGGTGTGGATGGGTGACCACAAAGCGCAAGTCGTTGTTCCGCGCGGTACCCGAGCCCACCGAATCACGCTCTACGCCTACGAAGGCGGTGTCCGAATCGTGGGTGTTGTCGCCGCAATGGAACACCTGGGTTCTCGAAGCGCTTGGGGTGGTGAACCGACTGTGGAACGTGTCCGAGAATGGGCGTTGGATGCAACCAACGAGCTGAGTCTGGGTTATTTAGACCTCCACCCGCGGGACGGACTCGTGTTTGGAATTCACGTCCTGCATGGAACCCTTTCTCCGGGCTCTCGTCGTCGATTGGTGGAAGAAGTCGCGTGGAGGGCCGATGTTTGGGAGGCAGCGCTCACTGGCGCGGACCGCTGGTAAGTGGCTTTGCCGGATTAATAAACTCAGTAAGAAGCAATGAATCGGGAAGATGAATAAAATCCTTGTCCGTCGTCAGCAGAGTTGCACCAGTTGCCTTGGCACATGCCGCAATCCAAAGGTCGTTTTTCCCAATATGGGTGTTTCTCTGGCAAACATAGCGCGTCCGTCATCCGATAGACTTCAACGCCTCAAGCAGCTGGTCGTCGCTCTCGTCGCCGGGCCAGGTGCCAAAAAAGGCTGATACGCCACTCAACTCAAGGTCTTTCGCCCCCATGCGGGCGGGAACTTGGGTGCCATCCTTGAGCTTTAAGAGCATGTCGGACCGCGACGCCGAAATGGTGTCGAGTGTTCCAGCCACACGGACCGCTTGCGGCGGTGGAGTCTTGTCCCGAAGAAGCTCGAGCTGCGGAACAATCGTTGGCATGATCTCAAGCGCTTTGGGTCGACCACACAGCCCTTCAAGGCGTAGCCCTTCGAAACCACCTCCAGAGACCTTGGCGAACCTAATGCACGTATCGAGCAGCGCCCGATCGGCCATCACATCATCATGCCCTTCAATAACAGCCGCCAGAACACCGCCGAAGAGGTCAACAGCGGTTTGCTCGCCAATGTTCTGGTCGTTTTCCTCAAAGCGTGAATGCTGAACATCGGGTCCGAAGCGTGCTGCATCTACCTCGCGCAGAGTCGGCGCTTCCATAGAAATGACGGCTGAACCGGCCGAGAGCCCGGTAATGTCGAAAGCGCAAGCTGCGTCGAGCCATGCAGGACGGGTACCCTTGCGCAGACTCTCTCCTTCCACGGCAAATCGGGTTGCAGCCCGGGCACCGTCGATCAAAGCGCCCATCGCCTCGTGAAGAAGCGCGGCCGAGACGCGTAACTCGTCGTGATGTCCGCCCATCAATGTCAACTTGTGTTGATTCACACCAGCCTCCAGGTCACTTCCACCTAAGCGTTTAAAGTTCCAAACGCTTTGGAACTAAGGAGTATGTCACGGGATCCGTTAATCGTCACGACACGCGGTTTGAACCTAATTCCACGTAAAAACATAGATGGGCTCTCATATCGCGGCGGCAGTTACGTAAAAGTCACGCGGAAAATCGTTTTTTTTTATGAAGCTAGAAGTCTCCAAGCGGGATAGGCATATGGAGTAAAAAAGTGCCCACGGACGCAATCAGACTAGTTGATTAAAGGGAATCAATGCCAAAAATTCATTGTTTAAAATGGATGGAAAAACCGATTTTATTGCTGGTTATTTTTACTGTCGCTGCATGCTCTGAGGACACCAAACCAACGATTAAACCGACCGGTCCCTTGGCCGTCGACGTTGGCCCCATCATTTGTGCGTTTGAAAATATCTGCGACGAACACTCGGCTTTGGACTTTTGCCTAAGTCACTACATTAACGAGTCGTGGATGACTCAAGTCTCAAACGACTATCGGATTCGCGCTGCCCAACAAGCTGAATGTCTGGCATCAGCTCAGGACTGCGATGATTACCGAGCATGTGTCTACACGAGTCAAACCTGCACCGAGACTCGATGCGATGGAGCACTCGCCAAGAACTGCCAACGGTCAGGGCTCGAAACGACCATGGGACTGCGCGGCGCAAGGACTGGAGTGCGTCCTCGTCGGTCCCGTCGGTTCCGAGTATATGGCAAAATGTGGCGTGCCTGGAGCCACCTGTGACGGCCAACCTGAGCTGCGCTGCGAGGGAGAAAACTTTTTGTGGTGCCCTGGGGACGCACCAACCTCGCCGTCGGTGCAAAACTGTTCCGTCCAAGGCAAAATCTGCAACGGAGTATTCTGTGGTGAAGATGGAAACTGCGAGGACGGGGTTTCGTGCAGTGCCGACAAGAGTGTGATGACCTACTGCATCGACGGCAAACCAAGTTCGTATCTATGCAAAGAAATCGGCCCAGACTTTGTGTGTGACGAGACCACCGGTCAGTGTGTGACCAACGCTCCATCGGCAGCATGTGGTCCAGATGGCGATACATCACACTGCGACGGAGATTTCGCCATGATTTGCCTTCACGGATTCGAGGTCCGCGTTGATTGTTCGCTTGCCGGCGGAACCTGTGTGCATGACGTAAATACACGCTGTGTTCCGCGGTGAGCCGATATCTCAGACCAGCGAGCCACAGACTGCGACTGCAGCCCCGATACCATCTTCATTTGCCATCTCCGAACTGAGTCGTGCGGCGGCTGCACCTAATGCAGCGTTGTCGAGCGCGCGAGTGATGGCCGCTGCGAGTGATTTTGCAGTAATTTTGCTGCGCGCCGGCGCGGAAACTCCAACTCCAAGCCACTCAACCTGAGCCGCCCAAAAAAACTGGTCAGCCAGATGCGGCACCACGACTGAGGGCACCTTGGCGCGCACTGCCATCTGCGTCGTTCCAGCCCCACCGTGATGAATCACTGCAGCACAGCGCGGGAAAACCAGCGCATGGGGAGACGATGAAACGTGCAGCACGTCGTCGGCAGCAGTCGTCTCTCCGGGCGGTTGCTGCAGCACGAGTCGCACACCTGCAATTCTTGCCGCTTCGATGAAGAGCGCAGCGTCGGACGCCCTACGCGGACCACTACCGGCGCCTATAGAACCAAAGCTCGCATAGACTGGCGGCGACCCTGCTTGGAAGAACGCCTCTAAATCCTCGGACATTGTCGCGCTCGTGGAGGACGGCGCGTGCCAAAAACCGGTGAGGTGGTGGTTTGAAGGCCAGTCGGCAGGCCGTTGAAACATGGCAGGGCTAACAGCGACAAGGTTTGCGGTGGCAGAAGGCCAGATATCGCGCAGGACACCGGTCGGTTTCGGCAGTTCTGCACGTTCACGCAATGCAGCAGCCGACGGGCCAAACACGCTGCTGATGCCCTTGTCGGCAAGCCACCACGCCGCGCTCTGCAACGGGCCTAAGCTCGGCATCCCAGTCGGAGGATGCACCTTAGTCGGCAGCAGGTCGGGCGTAAGGAACACCGACACTTCCGGCTTGCCCAGCTTCATCGCTGCGGCCTGAGCCATATAGAGGAAATGATGCCGTACGATGAGGTCGCTGTCTGCGGCGAGCTCCAATGCAGCGTCGTACATCTCATGGGCGCTCGGTAAGAGCCCCTTCTTGAGCACGAGCTTCGCCTGAGCTAAGGGCGAGGACTGGGCGATGACTTGATCAAGGAGCTCGTCTCCGTCCGCCTGGGTCATCACTGCACCGACGCGTTCAACAGACAGGCCAGGGAACTCAGGAAGCGCCAGGTCTGCCTGCGTGGTCACGAGCAATCGAACCTCGTGCCCCGCCTCCGCAAGGCCCCGGCCAAGCGCAAAAAACGGCTCGACATCGCCACGAGTACCCCACGTCTGCATTCCGATCTTCATGACCCATCCTTGCGTTCAAATGCCCAAAATCACACCGACAGGCACCTTGCGATTTCGGCCAGTTTCGCAATCGGCGCGGCGAGCTCTTCCTCGGTTGTTAAATCGGCAGGAATCATCAATCGCAACGTGCCTCGCTCCAGCGTAGGCTCGCCCAAATCCAGTCGACACAAAAGACTGAGCCCCTGCAGCGTCTTGCCCTTTTTCGCCCAATCTAAAACGACCTGCTGATTCTTGCCGCTGACATGTAAATTCTCGTCTAGCTCGGTCGACCCGACACGAATCTTTTGGGAATCCGGCGAGTCCACAGCTTGGGAATCATAGGGTCGGATGACCAAATCAACGGGTAGGCCAGCCCCAATGAACATCTCGAAAACCGTCGTTTCCCGACTCGACTCGTCATTGGATTTTTCGAAGCGAACGCTTAATGGAAATCCGTCGACGTCTCGGGTCCACACTTCACCATTGAGGGTTAAGTTTAGATTCTGAGCCGACAGCATCAGCCGTTTCTGACGACGTTTATCGATGAGGTATGCGGCGAAAACCACAACGAACGCGATGATGAGCACATAGGCAGCTGCTGTGGCCAATCCATAGATTTCTATCATTTGCAGCTCCCGTGGTTGTCGCCATCATCCACGATTCCTTCAGAAAAGAAACCAGGCGCACTTCCAAAGTCTTGGTCCCCTTCTTGCGTAGTTTTTGAAAGCACTGAAATCACGCCGATTTCAACGCCAGATTTGCCAAAAGGACCACCAATGGCGCAATTCCATCGCAGAACCTATTCCGGCCATCAGTTTAGAAAAGAACTGTTTGGCATCGCGAAACAAGCAAGCCTCTTTGCGTCGGCCATTGGCGGAGTCTCCCCGGCGTTGCAGCAGAAGCTCCCGATTGCCGTTCGTGGGCTAGACCCGGCCCTTCGAGAGCGAATCATGCTGACGGTCACCGGTGTGAATGACTGCCATTATTGCGAATTCGTGCATTCCAGAATCGGGCAAGCCGTGGGTGTTTGCCACAGCGAAGCCTCCGCCATCCTTTCTGGCGATTTTGCAGAAGTTCCAGATCCGGACCGCCCCGCACTCGAGTTCGCGCAGCGATGGGCCCAAAACGAGGGCCAAGCGGCCCCTGAGGACAAGGCCATACTGGTCAAGGAATATGGGCAACAAAAGGCCGACCAAATCGAGATGACCTGTCGGGTGATGCGCCTGTCCAATCTGTTCGGAAACACGTTTGACTCGCTGCTTTTCAAGGCCAGCGGCGGAAAGGTTGGCGGGTAAGAAGCCAAGCGACCTGACGGTTGAACCGAATCTGCTATGCTGAGGCAAGTCCCTAAGCATTGAGAGTCAAAAAATGAAGATCTTTTGGTTGTGCGTGTATCTACTGATTACATCCGCAGCGTGTTCAGAAAACACGATTGGCGTTCACACGCAAGATACCGTGGACGCCGCAACGGACCAAGACGTTGCCGCAGACGCGAGCCTCGACCAGAACACCCAACCGGATTTGTCTGGCGACATGACGGCCGACACCTCAGATATGCAAAACGGAGATCTGGGAGCCGATGCTCCCGATGCCTCACAGCCCGTCGACCTGAGTTGCAGCGAGCATGCGGAGTGCGGAAGGTGTGTGTTCCAAACAGCACCCAAAACCGTTGCGGACTGCTACTGCACTGCATGCGACACAGCCGTCCTTCCTGTGGCGGTTTGCCAAGCCAATCAGGCCGAGTGGGAGCGCGTCTGCGGAAGCGACGACTCATGGCAACCCAATGGTGCTTGCCCACAAGCAAGATGCATCGCTCCCAAGCCCACGGCCTGCATCAACGAAGTGTGTATCGACGCATGTGCGCAGGCGATTTGTCCCGCATTAGACTGCCCGCTTAACGAGCAAACGACTCCGCCCGGCGAGTGTTGCGCACGCTGCAGCGGCCCCAATACCTGTGAAAATGACTCGGAGTGCTCGATGTGTTCCTACCCGAATCTGCCGACCCAGCCGAGCGAGTGTCAGTGCCCAATTTGTCCCACCTACCCTACGACTCCAACGGAGTGTCAGGCTCGGACGGCCGCATTTACCACGCATTGTGATGCCGATTTTCAAGCGACCTGTCCCGTCGCTCGGTGTTTACCTGTCGCACCCGCCACTTGTGGTGATTCAGGGTATTGCGAAGAGCCCCCCTTCAAATGCCAATCTGAAACGGACTGTGGTTATTGCCCCTTTGCGGTGGCGCCAACAAACCCGTCCGAATGTGTATGTGACGGCTGTGGCACAGCAATGTCCACCGATGAATGCACGGCCATTACGGATCAGGTCAATGCTGTGTGTGCCGGCTTTGATTTCGATTCCTGCTTAGCGCCGCCCTGTGCTCGACCACCTGCCTTGACCTGTGACCTTGGCGGTGTCTGTGTTTCCGTCCTCCAATAAACGTCAGGACGAACAAAGGTTCTGATACGTGCCCAAACCAAGGCCCGATGGCGCATGGCGGGAAGCTCGTGGAACGATTAAAGTCCGGCCATGTCATTCGCCAAAATTAATCTCGCTATAAATATTTTACGAGTCGCGGTCGGCCTTGGCTTCGTTGGCATCGGGTTGCTGCACCTCGCGTCGCCCGAGCCGTTTCTGCAAATCATGCCCGAAGCGCTGCCCTGGCATTTAGCCCTCGTCTACGTGTCTGGCGCTGCAGAAATCCTGGGCGGCATCGGGCTGCTGGTCCCCAAAACACGACGGGCGGCGGCGTGGGGCCTGCTCCTGCTGCTTTTGGCGGTATTTCCGGCCAACATCAATATGGCCGTCAACGAGATCTACGTTGGTGGCATGCCTCATGAGCCTTGGCTCCTTTGGGCGCGGCTGCCGATGCAGCTTGTAGGTGCGGCGGTGGTGTACCGGGTTGGGCTCCATCATTCGCAATCAATCGGTGACTGACCGCCCTGCCGCTGATAGAGTCGCGCGCGAACCGCACTCGAGAGTGAATCATGACAGCACCGAACGACCTGATTTTGTGGGAAACAAAAGACCACGTGACGACCCTCACGATGAATAACCCGCGCAAGTTGAACGGCTGGACGATGGACATGCTCGTCGGCCTGCGCGCTGCGATGACGCGAGCTGCCGAAGACGCGGAGACGAGGGTCTTAATTCTGACGGGCACCGACCCCTATTATTGCGCAGGTGTGAACCTCAGTGCCGTGATTTCGCCTGGTCACCCCGCCAAGTTGCACGCATTCATCGCCAAAGAGAATGAAGGTCTTTTTGAGGTGTTTTTGAGCTTTCCAAAGCCAATCCTGATTGCCGTGAATGGCCCGGCCATTGGCGCGAGCGTGACCTCGGGAACGCTGTGTGACGCCATCATCGCCAGCGAAAACGCGACGTTTTCAACCCCCTTTGCAAAGCTCGGTGTCACGCCGGAGGGCTGCTCAAGCGTGCTCTTCCCGAAACTGGTTGGCCAAGACAACGCCAAACGAATCCTCGGCGACGAAGGCTGGCAGCCAACGGGCACAGAGGCTTTCGAAATCGGACTCGCGGACCAAGTCGTCCCACACGAAAAGCTGATGGACGAGGCACATAAGCTGGCGAAAAAGTGGATCAAAGAGGATCGCAAACGCACGTTTAAGGCAGGCATGACAGCCGACGAACTACGCAAAATCAACGCCCGTGAGTCCCAAGAACTCGCCTACGCCTTCCTCGCCCCTAAATTTTTGCGTGGCCAGTACGAGTTCCTGAAAAGCAAAGGCAAGCGCGGACCGGCACTGGTGTTCAAGAGCCTTCTGCTCACCCGTCCCCTCTGGTCACGTTTACTACCTTAGACTCTCCAGTCGCAGGAACATCTCTTTGCCGTGGCGCACGACACAGGCAAGTTTGAACTGCATCACATTCCGATAAACCGGGGGACTCATGAAATCACTTGTTGATCGTTGGCATCCCGATTTCGTCCGCGATCCCGGCTATCGTGGCGGCACAGATGTGAGCGGATAGTCCAATTACAGCATGGTTCGAACACATTGCGGCGGCGAGGACCCAGAGCCTTACCTATTCGATTCAAAAATATATCGGCAGCGGGTTAGAGAGGGAAAGTCGAGGGAATAATTGGTACACACTTCACACTTCTCTTCACAGAGTGGAAGTTATACGTTAAGTGTCGCTGGAGCCTAGTCGTTCAAGCATCTTGAGGACGCTCGAGAGGTAATTTTATGATGGAAACACCGCTAGTTGGGCCACCACCCACTGAAATACCGTTAAGCCGGTCTCCATTGATTCGGGTCATCGCGCAGATTCGATTTCCGTTGATTATGAAAATTGAAAACCCTGAGTTCATTGCGGAGTTTCAGGAAGCTATTCGACACGTATATCCGATCTTACGAAGCGAAAAGCAGATTGTGGCTGTGGCTGGTCCGGTCGCGAATATTCGTCCACAACAGATCTGGCGTTTTGAGCAAGTGAACGGTCCTTGGAAGGCAACGCTCTCCCCCGATTTCTTGGCCATCGAGACCTCAAGTTACACCAGTCGCGAAGACTTTTTAGGACAACTGAGTTTGTTGGTTGCCGCATTACAGAAACATATAGGCCCGGCCATTATTGACCGACTGGGAATTCGGTATGTCGATCGGCTTAAGGCGAAAGATGTGACCAAAGTTCCTCAGTTTTTCCGCCAAGAGGTTGCAGGAATACTTGGAACGGAAATGACCAGTGGCGTGCATTTATCCATTTCGGAAAACGTGTTTCAACTGCTGGAAGAGGGTGCACAGATGCGCACGCGCTGGGGTTTGGTTCCGCCCAATGCGACGATTGATCCGTCAGCCATTGAACCACTCAACGAGCCGAGCTGGATCTTAGACGTTGATGCCTTTGACGCAACGTCCCGCGGTTTGGATTTAGAAGGTGTTTTGGCACAATCACGCAAATTATGTGAGCGCATTTACTCCGTGTTTCGATGGGCCGTCACAGATGACGGGATCAGGCATTTTGGAGGTGAGATATGATCACAACCACCACGTATTTGACAGGTTGTGCCCAGACCATTGTCTTGGTTGCCGGTTCATTAAGCCCCCAAGGCACAACCTCGGCACCGATGAATATTCAGACACCAGATCACCAGTACGAGGTTTCCACATCCGCTTCAAACGGAAGCATAATCTGCCTTGAAGATCCTCAAATAGAAGACGCCTTGGAACCATCGAACGAAGTTACCCAGCGGACGATATGTGAGCTTCGACGTATTTCAGGACTAACGTGGGATCAACTTCGTGAGTTGTTTGGGGTTTCACGCCGGACGGTTCATTTTTGGGCGAGCGGAAAGTCGATGAATGGGGATAACGCCCGTCAATTGATGTCGGTTTTTGATGCCGTTTCACGAAGCCATGCAAGTGACGCAAGTAGCACGCGTGCGTTGCTTTTTACGAAAGGGCCAAATGGCCAATCCGCGTTCGAGCTTCTGCGTGAAAACAAGATTGTTGACGCGATCGAGATTTTAGGCGCAGGAGCTCAACGAACCCGTCCAAACCTAAAACCTCTCAATACCGCTGCCAAAGAAGCGCGAAAGCCGCTTTCGCCTTTCGTCTTGATGGATTCGATTGAAGCCTCATCGCCCACTGAATCTCGCCCAGGCCGGGCCGCACGCACGGTGAGGACAAAGCGTGACAAGACTTGATGAACGCGCCCGTGAAGAACTGACCGCCAGTCTGAGTGTGTGGCAACAAGGCGATTGTGTTGTCGACGAATTCTGGTTTGTGTTTCGGGTGAATCCCAACGGCGCATTGACCATGCCCGGCGAAAACGCCGTTGTTGAAGGCAGTGAAAACGCTGAGATCGATGCGGCGGGATTTATGGTCCTCACGCAAACCTGCGACCTCGTGCGCGATTGTGACCCCCGGCCTTTCATTCAGGTGAGTCCGTTAGTCGAAATAGACGACACCGAACTCGCAAATGTACGCAAAGGTAGAATTCTTAAATACGCATTCATCCCCGGATTGGCAGCAAAAAGACTGGTGGCAGATCTCGACCGTGTGATGACGCTCGAGAAGGCAGTCTTACGTGATGTCACGCGGGTCCCAGGATGCTTAAGTGACGGTGATTCACGTCAACTTACCCTATCGCTTTCACGGAAAACCACCCGTTTCGCGTTCCCTGATGATTTTGTAGAGTTTGCGCAAAAGCTCACAGACCGTCTGCGCAAAAAGCATGGCAAAATTTCCGAAGAGGGTGCAGGTTTACAGGCTCTAAGAGAAATTCGTGTTCGAGCCGACGACTGGAATGCTGGAAACGTCGAATTGATGTTTTGGTTCATCCGTGAGGAAGACGAACCTAATTTCAAAGACCAATCTTGGGACTCATTGCTTGAGAAATGGCTAGCATTGGTCCCCAAATCTGGCCGTTTTTCGTCCGTCGACGGCCAAATTGCATCGTTGGACGATTTGACCGCAAGAGATTACGTCGAAAGCGATCCACTCGACTTGGATAATTTGACGCTTTCAAGCCAGAGTTCGCGGCAAGAAGCCCTAAACAATCAATAATTTTGGGTCGCTGCCAGATGCCCCAGACTAAAATCATGACGTCGATCGCAAACGCGAGGCCGGGAGTCTTGAGTGTAGATAACCGCTATGGCGTTCGTGATTGGCGAACTCGTCGCGCTCGCAAAGTCCTTGGCGACAAAACCATCACCATAGAACGTCATCATCCGCGTCCGCGTCGGCCTCAGGCTTGTCTACACAACCCGACGAAATCAGCGTGGCGATCGACACCAAATCTTGAATCTGCATCCGAAGCTGGGCGGGGTCGGCGACAGGACCGCTGATTTCAATCCGCAACGTGTCGCGCTGAAGGCGGAACCTCTTAAACGTCGCCAGCCGCTCAAGCCCCGCAGCCACATCTTCGCGACTCGCCCATGCCCGAACTTCGTCGCCATTGCGAGCCTTCACCATTAATTTGGGGTCCAGGTCGGGCAGGCCAAGTTGAACATCTTTGGAACCGAATAGTTTGGAGGTTTTTTCGGCCAGCCCTTCTGGCTCGATCGACAACCCTCCGGGAAGGGCCTTCTGAATACCAGCGCTGAAGGTCGTGATCGTTTCACGGGCGTTTCCAATGCCAAGAGTCAAGGTGCCCACGTAGATCTGGAAGCCATCGATCCTACCGACAATCCTGTCATCAATGAACTTCAGGCCCAGGCTCTGGGCGACCTCCGCCCACTTCTTTTTGCGCTTTTTATTGAACCGGCTCCCCCAAAAGACGAGGCCGATAATTACCGCCCAAAAACCTATCGCCAATTCACCTTCCATCACTGTTCTCGTCTGTGGACGCCAAGCGTGTGTCCCGTCCAACCCAAGGTAAAAATCACCTTAAAACACCTTCATCCTGGTCAGGTTCCTGCGCAAGGAGGGCGGTGGAGGGAGAAATCAACTGCGCGACCGAAACCAACTCTTGAATATGTAGTTCCAATTGCTTCGGATCCGAAATAGCCCCACGAATTTCAAAGCTCAACATCGTGGGTTCGAGTCGGAATGCCCTCAAGTTGATAAGCTGGCGAAGGCCTTCTGCGACGTTTTCAAGTCGCGCCCAATCCTGTACCGCCTGGCCGTCCTTTGCTCTAACCATCAACTTAGGGTCGAGGTCGGGCAGACCAAGCTGAAGGTGAACATCTTCAGAACTCAATAATTTGAGTCCTTTTGCGACCACGCCTTGAGGCGTTATCAACAACGAAGCAGGTAAACCGCCCTCGATCTCGGCCTTAAAAACCGTGACAGGTTGTTGTATTTCTTTTTCAACTGCCACCAAGACCTGGACCCCGTCGACACGACCGACAAGGGTACCCCTGACGTATGCTATGTTTAGACTTCGCGCGACCAAAGCCCAGTTCTCTTTACGTTGTTGATTCAAGACAACCATCAACGCTACAGACATTACCAAAGCGCCCAGAAGTACGAGCATCAAAACTGGAATCATCATTTCCCTGGTGTTCCCGACGGTTTCAGCGGCACATCATAGGCCCGCCGGACGGGTTTGACAGCCGTTTACGAAGGTTTGGGATTTGTAATCGCATTTTGTTGACGTCGTTCAAGCATTTGAGCCTCGGACACATAGCGAGCGAGGATCAAATCGCGCGACGTTTGTCGACCGTAGACCACGACACAAAATATCCAACGGAACTTATCGCGGGGAAAAAGGCCGTAATGAGTGGTAATTCCACCGTGGTTCGCACTACGCTTCACGCTCATAGGCACCTGATCAAAACCCCACCGACCACGACACAAATATGAGTGGCGTTAACTCTGAGCGAACCACTGAAAAGGTCTCGCTCATCTTCTTGTTGTCTGGAGCATCCGGGCTCTTGTTCGAGACCCTCTGGTTTCGCCAAGCTGGCCTGATGTTGGGCAATTCAGTGTGGGCCTCAAGCCTAGTGTTGGCTGGGTTTATGGGCGGCCTGGGGCTTGGCAATCTGCTGATTGCGCGATGGGGAGACCGCATCACACGTGTCGTTCGCACCTACGCCGCGATGGAGTTGATCATCGCCTTCACCGGCTTTGCGCTGGTCATGACGCTTCCACATCTGACCGGCGTATTTGCGCCGGTCTACCGGGCCCTTTCTGATTATCCCATTCTTCTGAATCTTGCGCGCCTTGTTGGGGCGTTTTCGCTGACGCTGGTGCCGTCGACGGCCATGGGAGCCACGCTTCCTTTACTTGTTGCCGCCCTGCTTCGCGAATCCCCTAATTTTGGCGCAGTGCTTGGACGTTTATATGGAATGAACACCCTGGGAGCCGTTGTCGGAGCCGTCGTGGGAGAGGTCGTGCTCATCGAGGCTTTGGGCGTTCGGGGCACGGCGATGGTTGCCGCATCGCTGAATATCATCGCAGCGATCCTCGTAATGACGTTGCGGGGCCTCGACGACCTTCCAGGCCAAGCCGTTGGGCCCGCTCAAAGTTCACTCTCAAAAAGAGCCAAACTCATCTTGCTCGCGTCCGCGTTCTGCGGCGCCACCCTGCTCGCCCTTGAGACCGTCTGGTTCCGCGTCCTCTCGCTTTTTGCGTACGGCAGCTCCCTGACCTTCGCGCTGATGCTGAGCGTGGTTCTGGCTGGCATTGGAGCCGGAGCTCTGGTCGGTGGCCGTATTTCCACGCGCGACTCTTGGCGCACGCTGCTCTCGGTTTTCTGCGTCGCAGCTTCCCTGATGACCTTGCTCGGATACCTGGGCATGGTGCCCGTAGCCGCGAGATTTCCGCACGCTTTTGAATGGGACGAAATCGTGCCCGGGGCCATGGTCCTGATGTTTGGCACCTCATTTCTATCCGGCATCATTTTCACACTGCTGGCATCAGCTTTTGAAGCCGAACGCGGCGGCAATTCGATTCAAAATGTTGGAATGCTGGTCTTCGCAAATACCGTCGGAGCCATGGTGGGCCCAGGATTTGCTGGTTTTGTGATGCTTCCGTTTCTGGGCATGGAACGCTCGATTCAGGCGTTCTCGATTATCTATCTGATGGTCGGTGGCCTGATGATTTGGGCTTTCGGCATGGCTCGAGGTCGCCTTCTGGCTGCCCTGAGTATCGGCGTGGCGCTGGCATTTTTTACCAGTATCGGCCTGATGGAAACCCAGCTCAAAACGATGCGGTTTTCGCGCTATCAATCTGAAATGCTCGCCTGGGTCGAAAGCCCAACCGGGACGCTCGCCTATATGGGCCGCAAGAAATTCGGTGAAACGGTCGACTACAGACTGGTCACCAACGCGCACTCGATGTCGGGGACACTTTATGCTGGCAGACGTTACATGAAATTGTACGTGTACCTTCCAGTCGCAATGCATCCAAAAATCGAAAATGCCCTACTCATCAGCTATGGCGTGGGCGTGACGGCCAAGGCCCTTGCGGACACGCCCGAAATCAAGACCATCGACGTGGTGGATATTTCGGCGGATACCCTCGCGCTTTCGGACATTGTATATCCCGACCCCGCGACCCATCCCCTCAAGGATCCACGCGTATCGGTCCACGTAGAAGACGGCCGCTATTTTTTGGAGACCACAGAAAAAACCTTCGACCTCATCACCGGTGAACCGCCGCCCCCAAAAAATGCCGGCATCGTGAACCTGTATACGCAGGAGTATTTCCAGCTGGCGCATGACCGACTCAATCCGGGCGGCTTTCTGACCTACTGGCTGCCCGTACGTGAGCTGCACGAATCCGATTCCAAAGCCATAATTTTGGGGTTTTGTCAGGTCTTTGACGACTGCACTTTATGGAATGGATACGGCCTGGATTGGATGTTGGTGGGACGCAAAAAGGGCGGCAAAACTGTTAGCGAATCAAGGTTTCGCGAACAGTGGAACCCGCCACGCGACGAGATCATCGGCCTTGGTTATGAAGACCCAGAATCGCTCGCAGCGATGTTCATGATGGGAGCCGATCAGCTCAAAAAAATCGCGTCGGACGCCCAACCGCTGGTCGATAATTTTCCGGCAAGGCTCGCCCCTGATACGCCGCCAAAGGAGGCCTATCGCAATTATGTTCATTGGCTGGATTGGGAGCGTTCACGCGATGAATTTGCGTCAAGTCGCACCATCGCGTCATGGGTTCCCGCCGAAGTTCGCGCAAATATGGGTGACCACTTTTTATGGGAAGACATGATGGCCCGCTCTGAATTCATCCCGTTTGATGACGTGGCGGCCCGCCTTGTCGTCGCCGAGAAATTCCTGACGGACACCACGCTCAAGGTTGCACCACTGAGCGTCTTGGGAACGAACTCTGACATGGTAACGGCCGCTGAGGCGGCACAAGCCAAGGGCAATAGAGACCCTGAGATTCAGCGAGTCTTAGGACTTAAAGCGCTGGCGATTCGTGAATACGACGCTGCCGCACTCGCCTTCGATGCCGCCGGAAACGCCGAGCTTGGGGCCTTTGCCAGATGCATGAAAATCAAGCCGGGTGAGTGCGCTTCAGACTCGCCGAGATAGTCAGTTGGGGTCGCATCATGCTGCGCCCAAATGTCGCTCAAGAACCGAGATCGTCGGCAGATCCCTCCATAAACATCGCACTGCCAGAAGAAATCAATTCCGTGATCGATACCAAGTGCAGAAGTCGCTCCCGGACTTGGTCCAGATCCGACATCGCCCCACGAGTTTCAAGTCTGACTTTTCCAGATTTAATCTGAAATCCCCGCAATTTGACAAGTTGACGAAGCCCCTCGGCAACCTGGCTTCGCTGAATCCATTCATGGACTGCCGAGTCATCCTGTGCACGGATCATCAGCTTTGAATCGAGGTCCGGCAGACCAATTTGAACATCCTCGCCTGCAAATAATTTGACTGTTTTTGCGAGCACACCTTCAGGCGTAATCACCAACGCTGCGGGCAAATCCCCCGCGATATGGGCCTCAAAAATCGTGACAAAATGGACTGATTTCCCGGAGCCGCGAGATTCGACAGCCACCGAGATTTGGACGCCATCAACATATCCGGTGATGATGCCTTCGTCGTATTTGAGGCGGAGACTCTGCGCGAGTTGCGCCCAATTTTTCCGGCGTGTTTTTTCGGAAATATACTTCCGGACCCCCATCCCCGTAAGAACGGCCACCATCAGGGCAAGTACTATTGAAGGCTCCACTAATTTTTCTCGCGTTCCTAAAGATTCGACGACACATCATAACGTCGTTTAAAAAAAACGATACTCGCCCTCTCCCCGACGACGCCCCAGCTACGGTCGTGCCGGTCACCGGCGATATCCAGAAGCTTTGCGAAAAAGCCCGACAGATTGCAAATAAATAGAACGTCTGCCTCGATGGCGGACGCATCATCACGCAAGCCCTTGATGCGGACTGCGTAGATGAACTGATCGTCATCCCCGTTCTTCTGGGTAAAGGTATCCCACTTCGCTTTAACGCCGAATTTCTAGGACCTTATGGCACGATGCTGCAGACGAAACTTACGCGTTAAACCGACACAACCTTTGCCACCAACGGTGCGACATTGGCGCACCACAGAAAACAGTGATGGCAATTTTCCATAGCCATATTCGAACCTTACACAAAGCCACAAGAAAACAACCCCGCCAAATAATGGCTACAACCCAATAACCAGCAGCACGCCATTGGCGCCGTTGGAACTCTGCAGCTGAAATAGACCTGATCCACACGGAAGTAATCACTTGACATCACCCGGCCCGTTCTGTGGTATCAGAGCCCATCGACACTATTTCCCGGAGCCGTCGTGAAGTTCAATGATACCAAGATCATCGCCGGCCTATGCTTGTTGGCTCTATCGCTGAGCACGGCGTGTGATGACGCTGCAGACGCCGTCGACACGAGCGACGCTTCGACGGCCGATACCGATCCCAATAATTTCTCGACCAACGACCTCGGCACTGCGAAACCAGACGACGCGGGAACCACGGATGATGGCGGCAGTGGTGACGATGTCGGCCTTGTCGCCAACGCGCGTTGTCGTGACTTTGGCCCATTGCGCGCGTTCCCTGGCGCCCTTGGTTTTGGCGCGGCTTCAGTCGGTGGACGAGGTGGCAAAGTGCTGGTCGTGACGAACCTGGACGATAGTGGGCCGGGATCATTGCGCGCGGCGGTCGAGGCCGATGGCCCACGGACGGTCGTGTTTGCGGTTGGTGGCACGATTGAATTGCAGACGACGCTTACCATCACGAACCCGAATATCACGATCGCGGGACAGAGTGCCCCAGGCGGAGGCATCGCCCTGAAAACCGTCGATAGCCTCAGGTCTCCCGCCATCATCACGGAAGCTGATGATATTATCCTGCAGCACCTTCGCGTTCGCCCCGGCCCTTCGGTCGAACTGTCGAATAGCGTGGATGCCATCACGGTCGTCGCTGGAAAACGAATCATGTTGGCCAATATCTCGTTCAGCTGGGCCGTCGATGAAAACGTCAATTTTTGGTACGACGCCAGCGACATCACCATTCAAGACAGCATCATCGCCGAGGGTTTATTCAACTCGACCCACGAGTACCAAGAGCCGCATTCCAAGGGCATGATCGCTGGGCCAGATAACTCGCGCATGTCGATCGTGCGCAATCTATTTGCCCATAACGACGACCGAAGCCCGCTGATTCAGTCGCTCCATCCCTACGAAATCATTAATAATATCGTCTACAACGGCTACCAAGTGGGGACTGGCTTGGGCATGGACGACGGTTCGCAGGCGAATCTAATCGGAAATGTCTACCTTCCCGGCCCCAATTACCGTCCAAGTCGTTATCAAATCATCGTGTCCGACGTCGTGGCTGCGTCGCTCTATGTCGATGATAATATCAGCCCGCGCTCAGACGCTAACGACCCATGGGCAGCCATCGGTTGGGGTGGAATTCATGGCGGAGACTACAACGGGTCGCCGTTGCCGATCGAAGCGCGCGCGCTCACGCCATTCCCAATGAGCGACGCGCCGATCGACCCCATCGCGGCAGCGACGCTCCAGGACTCGCTCCTTCCGACCGTAGGCGCGTCGCTTCCCCAACGTGATTCGGCCGACACCCGGGTGGTTGGTGATGTCGTGAACAAGACCGGCCAGCTTGTCGATCATCCCGATGACGTAGGCGGCTGGCCTGCGCTGGCTGCTGGCACTGCGCGCTTAGACAGCGATGCGGATGGCCTTCCCGATGAGTGGGAGACCCTTCGTCGCCTGAATCCTAACGACGCCGAAGATGCCATTCTGGATCGCGATAATGACGGTTACACCAATATCGAAGAGTATCTGGCCTGCATCGTTCCTGAGACCTAAGCGATTCATTATGCCGGCTTACCTCCAATCCTCATTGCTCTCGCCGTTTAGCCTCAAAGCGCGACTGCTGTGCAAGGCGTTTGGTCTTCAGCCAAGGCTGACTCCAGAAGACGGAGGGCCGGTCATCGCCGCACGGATTCAGGCAAAGATGGAGCTTGCTGCGCACGGCTTTGGCCGGTGCCTTCATCGTTCGCCCTCCCCGCTCGACGAGCTCCCTTTGGTTCCTTGGCTCTTCCCAAATACTGGCGGGTATCTTTGCGATAGCACCGAAATCGGGCTCTACCTTGAGCGGACCCAGAAGGCCGACGGGCGCCTGACCGCCAGCGACCCAGCTTGTGCCTTTGCCGTTCGCCTGATTGAGGAAGCAGTTGATGAGGTCGGCCTTTACGCCCTTCATCACATGCGATGGGTGGCCTCAGGACGCACCACAACGGCTATGGACGTCCTCCAGGACGAAGTCGCGGGTAGTCTTGGCCGAACGGCGGCCAGGGTCTTTACAGGGCGTTTTGGGCCGCGACAGGTCCGGCGTTTGGCCTATCTATTCAGCGTGGCCCCAGAAACCGACGAGTTTGCAGACATGGCGCCTGCGATGCGCCCACCTTCGCGCAGCGGCTTTCCACCGACCCATCGGCTTCTAGAAGAAATCTGGGAGCAAATGATCGATGCCGTCGAATCCGCACTCGCCGACGGGCGCCCCTATTTGTTTGGCGAGGGCCTGACGTTGGCTGATGCTGCGCTGATGGGGAATTTGGGAAGCACATTATCCGTCGATCCTGATGCCGCTCTACGGCTCGAACAACGCGCGCCGCTGACGACCCAATGGCTTCGAAAAAGCCTGGACAGCTCACTGACACTGTCTGCCGTTCAGCGGCTGGATGATGTCCATAGACCTCTCTTAAAATGGGCCTCCGAGGCGTTTCTTCCTTTGATGCAACAAAATGCCCAAGCCTACGCCCTGTGCCCTCGGGAGCACGGCGGCCCACGCAATGAAATGGCTTTCGATCGTGGGGTCAACCTCTTCGAAGGCCACCTTCTAGGCCATCCCTACAAAACGGTGGTGAAGGATTTTCAGTACAAGGTTTATCGGGAACTTGGACAGCTGCACGCAGGCCTCTCAGGTGCCCAGCAGTCTTTCCTTGCCGACCTGTCGGGTCATAAAATTGCGATGATCTAATCGACCGCGCCCAATTTTCGACACTTCACCATAGGTTCTCCTTAGCCTCATCATCTTGCGGGACTTCATGGTCGAGAGACTGCTCCGCCGCAGCGTCGAGATTCTGCAACTGATTTGAATCAGCCTGCACCAATTTAGGTTTAGTGGATGACACCAACGCAGCGATCGACGCCAGTTTACGAATCGAACCCTTAAGTTCGTCCGGCTCAGTCCAAGCGCCAGACTTTTCAAAACTCAAGGTGTTCTCCCGAATCCGAAATGCATCCAAATTAGACAACTTTCGTAGGCCTTTGGCCACGCCTTCGCCCTGCGCCCATTCACGCACCTCGTCTGCGTCCTGAGCCTTAACCAGAAGTCTGGAATCCAGTTTCGGCAAACCAAGTTCAATATCTTGCGAACCAAAAACCTTCGCTACTTTTGCGCCCACCCATTCGTCAATGATCGACAAACCCTCGGGTAGATCCGGGATATTGACCGTAAAAACGGTGACATTCTGGCGTGAGTTTTTTCCGCCGCGAGCCTCGACGCACACGTGGACTTGAAAGCCCTCAAGGCTCCCCACGATGCTCGGATTGAAGTATTCATCGACGTATTCTAAGCCCAGACTCTTGGAGACTAAAATCCAATTTGCGCGCTGTTTTTTTCTGGTCCAGACCGTCCAGGCAATCCAGACCCCACCAATCCCTACGATGAAGGCTATCAAGGCTGCGTTTTCCATCGTTCTTCTCATGTATTAGGTGGCCACCCTACCCTAGAACCAATCCGCGGCCGAGGGCACGCCGAAATGGAATCACCGCCGGTTATCGTCATTGAATTCCTCAAATGCCTTGATACGGTGACGGCTGAAATATGAGGAATTGAAACGACAATATTTCCACGTCGACTGATGGCATCGAAGCTATTGGAAATAATCAGAAATTCCAAAAAGAGGTTAGAGATGAGACATCTTGCACTTCGAATAAGCCTGGTGGCGTATGCTTTAGCATCGATTGCGGCTGGCTGCGGCACGCCCAACGAGGACAAGCCCAAACCCACGGATGCCGGAGATACGGATCTCGCAAGTGTCGACGCCGGGACGATGGACGCAACGAGCTCGGATGCCGCGAGCGATGCCGAAGCGGACGCCTCGCCAGACCCATGCGGCACCGTCACGGCCGATTTCACCCGATGTGCGGCAAACCCCTTATACACGGCAGGCAACGCCCATATCGATGGACGTTTGGAGCTTTTTGTGGCCGACCCAAGCGTGATGTTCGATGCGGAGGAAAACCTTTGGAAGGCCTGGTGGCAGTCGCCCTTGGACGTCGACTACCTCAATCCAGACAACCGTACGGCCGTGCTTTATGCCGAAAGCCCCGACGGCTTGGCATGGACGGTCCAAGATGCTCCTGTGATGACCACAGGCGACGATCCGGGCGACTGGGATTACGACCGAATGGAGACACCCTCCGTGGTCAAAGTCCCGAGTAATCCCCCCGACCGCCGCTACGTGATGTATTATTCGGGCGGGAATTTTGCGGCCGTCCAAACCCCATTTGACGGTTATCCTTGGTACCAAATTGGGGTCGCTTTTTCGCCCGATGGACGCAATTTTACCCGCCTGCCCGCTGCAGAATCTCCGTATTTTGAGCGAGATACGCCATTTCAGAACATCGAGGGTTTGGTTTGGTACGGGGGCGATGCGTTCCCAGGCATGCCAGCGGTCAAGGACGGACTGGCCGCCGACCCAGAAGTCATCGTGGTCAACGGCATTTGGCACATGTATTTTTCATCGTTTGGAACCGACGAAAACTTGTCTCCGCTGGCGTTCGGTATCTCTCACGCGACGTCGACCGACGGCATCCATTGGACGGCCGCGCCCAACAACCCACTCATGGCCGGACAACAGCCCTCGGTCGTTTGGGATGGTTCACGCTTCGAGATGTTTTATAACGCAGATAGCGACGCCGAGCGGGCCTTGCTGCCAAGCGCGTTCAACGCCATCGCGAACGCGACTTACGCCTATTCGACGGATGGATCCGTTGGCGACACATTCGCGTCGCCAAGCCGCGTGTTGTCGTGGGACCCAACGCTAGATTACGAACGCTATTCCTGGCTAACCGGAGCCGACGCGGTGCTGAGAGAAGACGGCTATTGGCTTTTTTACACGGGGTTCAGCAACGTTTCACCGCCCGAGAACTTCCTTATTCCGGCCCATGACGCGTGGTGCCAGACCGCTGACACCTGCATATGTTACGACGATAACGGCACCCAAATCTGTCTATTGAAAAGTGTCGTAACCTTCAACTTGGCGAGGCGCGAGCGTGGGATGTAAATGCCCACGGCGTCGCGTATTTCCTCATTGCTGTAGCCGGTGTTTTGCAACGCGGTCCAGCCCGTCAGAGTTTCTGGAGACAAGACCATGAACAACACAAGCGTTGAATCGTATCTGGCAGAAGGCTGTGGCCGCTGTAAGCTCTTCCAAACCCCAGAATGCAAAGTGCATCTTTGGACGGACGGCCTCATCGAATTGCGCAAAATCCTGCTGGAGTCCGGCCTCGATGAAGACATGAAATGGGGCTCCCCATGTTACAGTTTGAACGGCCAGAATGTCGTCATGCTGACGTCGTTCAGAGAGCACTTCGCGCTTGGTTTTTTCAAAGGCGCGGCGCTTCCAGACGCAGGCGGCGAACTCGCAAGCCCCGGACCCAACTCGCGATTCTTGCGCAGGCTGAGTTTCACGTCATTCGATGATTTGATGGCTAGGCGGCAACGGGCCGTCGATTTTATAAAGCAGGCCATCAAGCTGGAACGGGCCGGCATCGAGGTCGACCCCGGCGAGACCGAACCCATGCCCATCGAATTGGAACAAAGGCTCGCCGCGGACGCGGACCTGCAAGCAGCGTTTGATTCGCTTACACCAGGTCGCCAACGCAGCTTTATTCTTTACGTTTCAGGGGCCAAACAAAGCGCCACGCGCGAAAGTCGCGCCGAACGATGCGAGCCCAAAATCTACGCAGGTAAAGGCTACAACGAGCGCTGATCCGCTAAACCCGGTCCATCTTCGAGTTAGAACTGGATATCGTTGGTGACACCTGGATTTCCTCCGCACGAATATTTCGGCTCCACCGTCTTTCCGAAAATCGTGATCCCCGCGATCAAAACACAGAGCGACAAGACCAAGACTGCGAAATGCTGTCGCCCAGACTTGGCAAGGCACCCGCCGCCCAGACTCACACCAAGCGCACAGGCTGCCACCAACATAGCGGTGATGTCGGAGCTTAAGCCAATGGAACAGAACAACGCCAAAATGCCGCCAAAAAACCAGGTTCCAGTCATCTGAGTAACTATTTTGGGTGCGCCGACCATGGATGTCCTTTTGTTGAATTCACGACTTCGATTCACCAACACTAACAGGCCCGCTGGCGTTGCGAATGAAACGCAAATGAAACGTATGTGAAACGCCGTGGTGTGAATCTAAGACCTCACAAACCAAGCGACGACACGAGCCAAAAAATCGTCCAGGAGAGGGGCTACTATGAGCGATGGGACACGTAATGATGAATTGAATAGTTGACTGTCTCGTCCATCAAGTTCACTTTTTTGAGGTCCTTCAAAATAATTTTTCTCAAAACTAGGGTCGAACCACCATGCAGTCTTACAAGTCAGTTATCCTCTGTCTGATGTTCATCAGCTCGTTTGCATGCGGCGACGACGAAAAAACCGAACCTACCCCCGAGGCCCCTGTTTGCGGTGACTTGGTAAAAACCGACGGCCTAGATCTTAACTTCGAGATCGACCGCACCGTACCGGACCGTCAACTCTTCACACTCGGAGACTCGTATGAAGACTCGTCGACGACCACCGTCACAGGGCTACCTCCGGGAGTAACACTCGGCACCTACTGGCAGACCACCGGCTACCCGACAGAAGTGGGGACTTTCACAGTCGTCGTAGACGTCGTGTCAAAAGACGCGGCATGCCCAGCGATTGAATCGATTACCCAGACAATCACAGTCGTCGATCGCCCGTTAAACTGCGACGACGACAGAGACTGCAACCTACTCTTTAATTATGACGATGGTTGCACAGACAACGACTCGTGCATGACGGGGGATAACTGTTTCTCGGTTATGGAAGGGCTGACGACTTGCCTTCCCTTCTCGCAGTGTGGTGACGGAACCAGAGCGATCGATTACGACCGAGTGGATGGCACGGAATTCCCGGCCTGCCTCGAAGAAGGGTTGCCATCCAAATGCAACGAACGCAACCATTGCCTAGATCCAGTGGAGTAAGTCGGTTCCCGAACGGGTCAAAGAGCGTCATGCGCTCCTAACTTATGCCCGCATGACTTGCATTGAACGCTAAAAATAGTGGGTTATTAAAAGTAATCGTAAAAAAGTTCCGGCTGGAACAACAATGATAAACCCAGCTTGTAGGCTGCAACTCGGGCTCGCAAGGACCTGTGCGCGTAGCAGGCGAATTCCATGCGCACTAAACGCATAATTTTCAATAATCCACTCTAATGATCAAGATCATAAACGCTGTGCTCATGTGAGCTAGGACTTAATAAGAACAAAAAAGGGCACGGGTCAAAAAGTTTGGTTCGTGGAATATCGATGACTGAAATCCCCTCGCTGCGAAGATCTCGCTGGCGCGGAAGGAGGCGAAGATGAGAAGTTTTTTATTCATAATCCTGGTCGGCACCTTTGCAATCGGTTGCAAAGACAAGAAGGCCGTCCAGGAGACCCCAGCGACCGCAACTCAAACCGCAGCGCAAGTGCCCGTGGCGGCCGCAATTGAGATCTCACCAGCAGAAATGACTCGCGGTTCCGCCATTTACTTCGACAAATGTGCCGGCTGTCACGGCTCCACGCGTCACGGCGCGACGGGCCCGGCGTTGTTGCCCGACGGCGACGGCAAAGCTCCAGCCACCAAAGCCCTTGGAATGGTGGGCCTGAAGACGTTCATCGAAAACGGAACGACCGCTGGCATGCCAGAATGGAAAGGTGTTCTTACCGACGAAGAAATCGACCTGATGTGCCGATTCCTCCAGGTTGATCCGCCCGTGCCCCCACCCTTCGACATGGCAGACGTCCAGAAGTCATGGAATCTGATTATTCCAGTCGCCGATCGTCCAACCAAACCGCAGCATAAGCGCAATATCGACGGCTATTTCGGTGTGATTATGCGTGACGCAGGGAAAGTCGCGATCATCGACGGCGATACCTACGAACCGATCGTGGTACTGAACTCGGGATTTGCGGTGCATATCCTTCGCACCTCAGCCTCGGGCCGCTACATCTATTCGATCGGACGCGACGGTCGCATCACGATGATCGACACGTTTCCAGAAATCCCAACCGTGGTCGCCGAAGTGCGCGCCTCGTTGGACGCACGATCCGTGGAAGTCTCGAAGTATAAAGGCGAAAAGGGCGACTTCTTCGACAAGTACTTGATTGCGGGCGGCTATAGCCCAAGCCACTTTGTGATCTTCGACGCACAGACACTTGAGCCTCTTAGCCTTACCAAGACCTCAGGAAACGCTTGCTGTGGTGACAAGGAATTTGTTGCTGAAGCCCGCGTCGCTTCCATCGTTGCATCAGAAACCGATCCACTTTGGGTCGTAAACGTCAAAGAAACCGGCATGGTTTGGTTGGTCGACTACACCGACCCACACAATCCAAAGAGCACCCAGATTCCAACGGAACGTTTCCTTCACGACGGTGGTTGGGATGCCAGCGGCAAGTACTTCTTGGTCGCGGCAAACTCGAACAACAAGATTGTCGTCGTCGACGTGCCAAACCGTAAGCTCGAAAAAATCGTCGAAGTCGGCAAAACACCTCATCCTGGCCGAGGCGCCAACGTCAAAGATCCTGTGCTCGGTAACCTTTGGGCAACCAGCCACCTCGGCGACAACACCATTCAGTTCATCAAGACCGATCCAGGCGAAGGTCAGTGGACCGTCGTCAAAACCATGGTTCAGCCTGGCGATGGTGGCGGGTCGCTTTTCGTAAAAACCCACCCTAAATCAAGACACTTCTATGCTGACCGCACGATGAATCCTTCGCCCGAACTTCATAGCGCCATCTTTGTGTTCGACCTGGACACGTTCAAGTTCCTGAAGAAGCTTGAAGCCCCAGAAGGCGTCGACGGCCGCGCCGTGCACATGGAATTCAACGAAGACGGCACCGAAGTGTGGGTCTCGTACTTCATGGGTGAAAAGAGCGCGTTGGTGGTCTACGACGACAAGACCTTGGAAGTTAAGAAAATCATCCAGGGCGATTGGGTCCAAAACCCAACCGGCAAGTTCAACGTCTACAACACGACGCACGACGTTTACTAAGTCGAATCGGCCCATCGCTATTCTGTGATGGGCCCTCTTTCCCCCTAACTTTCAAAAGCTGAAGCCATGACCATGTCCATGACTAAGTATTATTCCGGCATCTTGGTTATTTCGGGCTTCCTGTTCACGCTTCCTTGCGCGCTCCAGGCGCAGGAGATGCCGTTCCTGACCGACGATTACGTCGTGACCGGGACGCGTACCGAACACGATCCCAAAGACGCACCGATTATCACCGAGGTCATCACGAAAGAAGACCTGCAGACGTCGGGCGCCCGGACACTCTCTGACGTCCTTCGCCAGCACACCGGCGTGGTCATCGACCGCGAGTTTACGGCGGCAGGAGCTGGCGTTCAGCTGCAAGGCTTGGATCCCAAACACGTGCTGGTCCTTATCGACGGCCAGCCCGTGATTGGGCGCTTTGGAGGCACGGTCGACATGGACCGTTTTTCCGTCGAAGACATCGATCGAATTGAAATCGTTAAGGGCCCAAGCTCTGCACTCTACGGTTCCGATGCACTGGGCGGCGTAGTCAACATCATCACGACCCCGGCGGTCGGTAAATTCGTCAACGGGTCCCTTGGTGCTTCGTACGGCACTCTGAACGAGACCAACGCCTTTGGCAGCGTGAATATTAACGCCACCAAATGGAATTCGAGAACCTCTGCTGGTTTTCACCGCCGAGACGCTTTTGACCTTGTCCCAGATGATGAAGCCACCACCGGTGGCGACGATCGAATGGTCAACGCAGAAAATCGCACCCAGTATGAGCTCCTCGAAAACGTCCGTTTAATCTCGAATCTTCGGTTCAATAATCGCGAACGCGACGATGTGGACCTTAGCCGCGGCAACTTATTTGACCGCAAAAACGTGACGAATGAAGGAAGCATTTCATTGGGTCCAAAAATCGATTTCGCAGACAATTCGACGCTGCAAGTGACCGGGTATTACGCCCTCTTCGACAACACGCTCACGGTTTCCAGCGATGGACAGCCCGACACCGTCGAAGACACCTTCCAACAATATGGCCAAGCAACTGCGACCTACACCTGGCCCCTATTTGTTAACCATACCCTCATCGTCGTGGGCGAAGGCGCTTTCGAGGTATTCGAATCGGATCGACTCGATAACGGGCGCGGTGAGCGCTTGAAGGCGGCTGGTGCCATCCAAGACGAATGGCGCATTCTAAAGAATCTTCAAGTCGTAGGCGGCGTCCGGGTAGACCACGACACAAAATTTGGAACCCATCCCTCGCCAAAAATTGCGCTTCGTTACGACCCAATTCAGGAACTGACGCTGCGCGCAAGTTACGGAATGGGATTTCGGGCGCCCGACTTCAAAGAACTGCACCTAGAATTCAACACGCCCAACGCCAACACGGTGATTCTTGGCAATCCAGATTTGGATGCCGAGACATCCAACGGCTACAACGCGGGCGTTGAAGTCAACGTCGGAGTCGTCACAGTCGGCGTGAACGGGTTTCGAAATGACGTCTCAAATTTGATCTTGGTCAAACCTGTTTCGTCGGGTCTTCCTGGGCCTCCCACGGATTTCCAATACCAAAACGTGGCCGATGCCAGGACGCAGGGCATTGAATCTACAGTTTCTGCGCAGGTCATCCCGACTCTACGACTCGACGCCGGCTACACGATTACGGACGCGCAAGATCTCGAGGAAGACCGAAAATTGGAGGGGCGCGCCATGCATCGCGGCAATGCGAGTATCAGCTACCTCCCACGTTTTGGTTTCGAAGGCACCTTGGGCGTCACATTCGTCGGTGAGCGCCCCTATTATGAGGCGCAGCCTGGAGCCGAGGACGCCGAAATAATGGCCGACCCATACGCCATGCTCGACGCGCGAGTTGCCCAAAAACTACCGTGGGATTTCAAGATTTTTGGTGGCGTCCGCAACGCCCTAGATGCAGGCGATGTGAACTACCTTTCGATCACGCCGCGCACCTTCTACGTGGGCCTGAGTGTGGACATCAACGCCGAAGAAGCCCAGGCGCAAGAGGCCGTCGCCTCAAACTAGGGCGACTGCCGAGTGCGGGACGGCCTCCAGAGCCATGCCATCGTTCCGAAAAAAACCATATGGGCAATCCCGAGCGTCAGCATGGCGACCCACATATGCCCAGACATCGCCGTCAGAATCGCCGCGGTTCCGTAGGATAACGCGCCCACGACCGCCAAACGACCGCTCGTGGCGGCGCCCATTCCAAAGGCGGTGAGACCCACCACAAGGGTTTCGGCGACCTGAATATAGAGCACGGGCGGGTTCAAATAAACGGCGCCAATGCGTAACAACAAAATCCCACCCAAAGCGGAGCCAAAAAAGGCAACCAATCGTCGATTCGCCAAATTGGAGACCAGCTTTTTCCAGAACAGCCCCACGCCAATCAGCGCAATCACCGACACTCGCCAGAACACCTGAAGAAGCGCCGCTGGTGAGTCTTCGGGCTGCCCAGGACGTGTCGTCCATACCTGCCACAGCGCCAAGACAGTGAAACCAACGCCCATAAGAATCACGGCCCGTTGGCGACCCCGCGTTCCCGTCCGAAGATCTAAATTACTTTCGAACGCTTCAAGATAATCGACTCGTTCTGCCCTGTCTTTCAGATCGATTTCGAGCGCTTCAATCGCCTCGCGCAACTCCTCGTTTGGCCACGGCAATTGCTCAAGCGCAACGCGCGCCCCAACGACCTCGTCGTGGGTTAAACAAGACCGAATTTTTGCCTCCAGCGTCGACTGCAACCCAAACTGGGCGCCTGTATTTTGGCCCCAAATCGCCAGCGCATGTCGGAATCCAAACTCGGCTTCAAGCAAGAGGTTTGTCTGTTGTTCGGTGGCTTCAAGTGCCTTTTCCAAAACGACCATCGCTGCATCACTCAGCGAAAATGACGCGCGATTTTCAATAAAACCCTCGATGGCAGCAGCAAATGCACCCACCGTTTGGAAGCGGTCTGCTTTTTCGCGGCTCATCGCTTGATGAGCGATTTCAATGAGTTCAGCCGCCACGCCCTCTTCGTACACTTGTGGTGCGGATTGGTAGGCTTTCATGAAAACCTCGAGCAGCGAACGACCGGCATGCGGTGGTGAACCTGTCATCAACGCATGCAGATTGGCCCCTAACAGATAAATATCCGTTCGTTCATCGATGTTGGTGGTGTCGTCAATAGTCATCTCAGGGGCCATGAACGCTGGAGTTCCGGCAATTCCATGCGAGGTGTGTACCGTTGGAATGCCCTCGTCTGCCTCTGCGTCGAGGCTCAAAGCCACGCCCCAATCCAAAAGATAGACCTCGCCAAACTCCCCAATCATGACGTTTTCCGGCTTAATATCGCGGTGCACGACTCTGCGCGCATGCGCATAACGCAACGCATTGCAGATTTGCAGAAGCACGCGTAAATGCCAGACAAGGTCGGCCGCTCCGCCACCGGGCACGTCGGCCACACCCGACAGGACGTCTTCCCAGCTCGTGCCCTCGACGCGCTTCATCACCAGAATCGGTTGGCCATCCTGATGACGCCCTAGGCTGTACGCAGGCACCACGTTGGGGTGCTCCATGCGCGCCATGATAAACGCTTCGTCCAGCACCCTGCCGTACGACGACTGGTCTCCACGTTTGGGCTCTTTGACTGCAACCAACCTGCGAAGCGCGGTTTGTTCAGCAAGCGAAACCACACCCATTCCGCCTTCGCCCAATGGCCCCACAATCTTGTAGTCGGCCAACCGCCCTGCCATCGGGTCGACCTGAAACGGCGGGAGCGTATCCATTGCCGGACTCGAACGAGTGGCGCGCGAGACAGTCGGCATAATGGTCGCACCATGCCCTATCTGCAGCGTTTTTTCGTCGAGTTCAAGAGATTCAAAAGTGGTTTTGTAGTCGGAATTCATTGGCGCGGATACTAGCCGAAAGTAGGCTTCACGCCTACCTCAACTGCAGCACAGCCTCATTCGCCGCCACCGGTCGCGGCCTCGTCGTCGGCAAAAACGACCGTGTTTTGTCTCGAAATGCCGACAGCAGGAATCTCGCCAGAATGTGCAAGAAGGTGTTCCAGCATCGCCGCCTTGTCCTGCCCGGTCACCAACCACAGCCGACCACGAGCTCGATTCAGCATCGGGTAGGTCATCGTCACTCGGCGCCAACCGCCGTAGACTTGGCTGACACCGATATCCTCTGCGCATTTTAGAACTTCATCGTTGGGCACCAGGGACGCGGTATGACCGTCGGAACCCAAGCCCAGGTGGACGAGGTCCAAGGTCGGCTTCACCCCAAGAAAATCGTGAATAGCACTCGCATAAAGGGCGGCTGCAGATTCAGCATCCACGGCCTGGTTCACATGGTGAACTTGGTCGGGCGGCAAGGGAACACGCGACAAAAGCGCCTCATGCAATTGAAAATAATTCTGGTCGGGTCCATCTGGTGCCAAGCGCTCATCAACCTGAAACACATGAACTTTAGACCAGTCGATGCTCTGGCGCCCTAGCATTTCGAACATCTTCAGCGGTGTTTTCCCTCCACTGAACGCGATCAAAAAAACCCCTCTGGCTTGAATCGCTTCTGCGGCCCTTTCTGCGATAAAGTTTGCGGCTTTTTGAGCAGCATAAATTTCGCTATTGCCAATAATAACGGGCAGTTTCTTCACTGAATGATGGCTCCAGAAATACTATTCCAAAACCGAATCACCCGAGAAGTATGCTCGAATGACAGCTCGCTTATCGAGGCCGGCTCAAGGGTCAAATGACGACCAAATTTGGCAGGCATTCCAACCCAACGCGCCGCCAGGATTCGTAGGAAATGAGCGTGCGAAAAAATAAGAATATCGCACTCAGATTCCAGAATTTTCGACACAACGCGATCCGCCCGTGCCCCCACAGAATCAAGGGTTTCCCCCAGACCATCGTCGGTGTCCCACACTTGCCAACCCGGAAATTCTTTGGATATTTCGGCAGTTGTTTTGCCCTCGAAAACTCCGTAATCCCACTCCATTAAATCATCGTTCTTTTTTGCGTGCTCACCGTATCCTGCGGCGAGGCAGGTATCGTTGGCGCGTTTCAAAGGACTTGTCCAAACCTCGGTCGACTTGAACCCCCTTAGACGTTGTGCCAACTCCGCAGACTGCACCTCGCCATGCGGTGTCAACGGCAGATCGGTCCGCCCGGTGTGTTGTCGGGACAGGCTCCACGGCGTCTCACCGTGGCGAACCAAGAATATGCGTTGATGGCCGTTCATATTTTCTCTTGATGGCCGCCAAAGGCGCCGCGCATGGCCGACAGCAGTTTATCGGCGTAATCCGACTCACCGCGCGACGAAAACCGTTGAAATAATGCCGCGCTTAACACAGGCGCAGGCACCGAAGATTCAATGGCAGCCAGGAGGGTCCAGCGTCCCTCGCCTGAATCCGAAACACGGCCGGCAAAGTGCTCAAGCTTGGAGTCAGTCGCCAACGCACCGGCCGTCAAGTCCAGCAACCACGACGCGATCACGCTGCCTCGCCTCCAAACCTCCGCAACTTCGGCCACATCGATATCGTATTGAAAATGCTCCGAATCTCGCAGCGGGGAGGTCTCAGCGTCGACCTCACGATTCGAGCTTCCGGCGTTGGCATGGTGCAAAATATTCAGCCCCTCGGAGTACGCCGCCATTAGGCCGTATTCGATGCCGTTATGCACCATCTTCACAAAATGACCTGCGCCTGAAGGCCCACAATTCAAAAAGCCTCGAGCAGCCGTACTGCGCGATTCGTCTCGGCCTGGAGTCGGTGGCGCCGAATCCTGCGTCGGAGCGAGCGTCGCAAAAATGGGTTCCAGTCGGTGCACGATGTCTTTTTCGCCACCAATCATCTGACAATAACCACGCTCCAAGCCCCAAACACCGCCACTGGTGCCCACATCGACGTAATGAATGCCTTTTTCTTTGAGCGATTTAGCGCGGCGAATATCGTCAATATAATACGAGTTCCCCCCGTCAATCAGCGTGTCTCCCGGCGAAAGCAGCGGCAACACATCGGCAATCGCCGAGTCCACCACGGCAGCCGGGACCATCATCCAAACCGTACGAGGGGCCTTGAGCGCCTCGACCATCTCGGCCAGCGACCCGACTCCAACGGCTCCTTCGACCTTCAAGGCTGCAACCGCTTCAACCGAGCGGTCGTACACCACACACTCATGACCACCCCGCATCAGCCTGCGCACCATGTTCGCGCCCATCCGACCCAGGCCGACCATGGCGATCTGCATAGAAGCCTCGTTCTTTTCGTTTTTCGCTTCTGGCCAAGCCCTGAAACCACCGATAAATGCGTTGGAGTTTTGGCCAATTTCAACGCCCTCAGGCGAGTCTGTGAGTCGGGCGGCGTTTCCGCCACCAATCACGACGTAGTCCGGCTCCAACGCGTGCTGGAGGGCTTCTACAGCCTTCCAGACGTGGTGTTGCCACTTCTGTTCACCACTGTGCTTCAGCGCCTTGACCCCCAGATAATCTTCGTAGGTTTTGCCCTTCTTAAACGGCAGATGCGCAAGCTCCATCGGCTGCAGAACCCCGTCGACGACCATCGCCGACCCCAACCCTGTGCCAAGCCCCAGAAAGAGCATTCTGCCCCCATGATACGACCCAAGAGCCTGCATCGCCGCGTCATTCATCACCTTCACAGGCCGAGCAAACGCCGACGCGAAATCAAAACCGACCCAGCCCTCGCCTAGATTCGCCGGCTCAGACGCGATTCGTCCATGCACGACCAGCCCCGGATATCCAATCGTAATCCCGTCAAAAGCCCAGTCTTTGGTTGCGGTGAGTGTCTGGGCGATCATTGACTCGGGCGTCAAATCCTTCCCGGAGTCGAATTTGCGAATTTCGTCGGTCGAGCTGACGCGCATTTTTACGTGCGTGCCCCCGACATCCAACACCAATATCTTCATGTTTTCACCCTCGGATTCGACCACCCGCCGATATCGGCAGTAATCGTATTAGACTCCACCGGCCCCCAAGAACCAACGTCGTAGAAAAGCACTGGCGCGGGACAATCCAGAGCCGCGTCCACCACCGCCCAAGCGGCCTCGATCGCGTCTTGTCTCGAAAACAGTGTCGGATCGCCTTCAATAGCATCCCCCAACAAGCGCTCGTACGCACTCATTTCATCCGACGAGGCGTCCGGCGTCAGCGATAACTCCGTCCGGGTTCCAATCATGTGTTCGCCGGGAACCTTCACGCTGGCCCCCAATGCGATGTTCAGGTCGGGACTGAGTCGAAAACGCAGGTAATTATTTTGACCCTGTGACAGATTTGTCAAAGGCGGCCTTTTTAACGTGACCAATACTTCAGTCGCGGTTTCAGGCAGGCATTTCCCGGTGCGAATCACAAAGGGAACTCCGTTCCAGCGCCAAGAATCAATACTCAGTCGCAGTGCGGCAAAGGTCTCGACATTTGAATCACTGGCCACGCCTGGCTCATCGCGATATCCACGAAATTGACCGCGGACGACATCCTCGGAGGTGAGCGGTCGTATTTGTCGAAATACTTTCACCATTTCGTCACGAATCGACCCTACATATGCCGCGGCCGGAGGTTCCATCGCAAGGAACCCGACCACTTGCATCAGATGATTTTGAACCACGTCTCGAATCGCACCAGCTTCTTCATAAAACTTCCCGCGCCCCTGAACACCAAACTCTTCGGCCATCGTGATTTGTACGCTTTCAACATAATTTCGGTTCCAGATGGGTTCCAAAAACGTATTTGCAAACCGAAAAACCACCAGATTTTGAACCGTTTCTTTGCCCAAATAATGGTCAATTCGAAACACATCCGCTTCGTCAAAGACGCTATGGATGGTGGCCGACAACGCACGACCTGACTTTAGATCACGACCAAAGGGTTTCTCGACCACGACCCGCGCATTTTCGGAGCAGCCTGAGTCCCCAAGATGCCCAACCACGGTCGCAAACATGCTGGGCGGAATCGCCAGATAATGGAGCGGTCGCTTGGCATCTCCGAGTTCTTTTCGAAGCGCTTTGAACGTCTCAAGCTTGCTGTAATCACCATCGACGTAACGCAAAAGTCCGGTCATTTTTTTGAAGGCGGCCTCGTCGACGCCGCCATGTTCTTCAAGGCTTTCACGCGCCCGTTCCACCAGCTGTTCCAGCGTCCACCCTGCCCTTGCGACACCCACAATCGGTATGTTCAGCTTGCCGCTGCGAACCAGGGCCTGAAGAGCCGGGAAGATTTTTTTATAAGCCAAATCACCGGTCGCTCCGAAAAACACAAACGCATCGGAAAATTCTGTCATTTCTGCTCCAGCGCGCCCAAAAGAATGGAAAAGTCTCGACCTTCCCATCGATTTTCCGCCGTCCAAAAGAAAGTAAACTCGAGCCGACTCCCGGCGACCGGTGGCACATCAAAATAAAATGTTCCAACACCCGAGGCGACAAGTTCGCTGTCGGTACAGGATTCCCAACCATCGACACTCCAATGAATCATGCACGAATCCAGGGTTTCGATACGCAAAGGACGTCCAAAAGTAGCTCGGATTTTATGATTAAATCGCCAAAGTATATGGCCGGCTTGGCGGTCTGGACGGGCAAAATGGTCCTTGACGCAAATGGGCGTGTCAAAGTTCCGACCTTCAACCAAAGACCGCAAGAGCTTGATATGCTCAGCATGAGCCCACACCAGCGGCATCGCAGAACCCGTCGCACGCCCGAAAAACAACTCACGTTCGGCAATATCGGGTCCGTCCCAGACCTGTTCCGGAATCAAGTCGCCGGGCCCCGCACAGGCACACAGAGTCCCCAGCAATCGCTCAGCCTCCTCACGGTTTCCACGTGCAAGTTCGTAATGTGCGCGCTCCCCGCACAGCAAGGGCCACGGCCGACCAATTCCGACGCCATCAAATGGATGACCATCTTCGTGTTCGCCATAACCGTCCTCATCATAGCGTTTCCAGACAGGGCCTTGAGGGAATTCAACCCGCAGGCGCGCGTCGATCACCTTGACGGTGTTGGTGATTCTTGGATCGTCGGGCGATCGAATTCCAAAGCGCACCAATGCCAGCGCGTCTGGACTCACGACGTTTTGTGAACGCGCCCGATCGTGGCCAGCGAGCCGATTTTTGACGACGATGAATTCCTCCACAGAGTCGTCCTTCGCACGGGCCGCTGCGACCCTGACGTAATACCCCTCGACCCCAACGTGGTGCGAAATCGTGGTGTTTTTAGCATACATCCAACGGTCTATATCGGCTTCCCAAGCATCCGCTGTGTCGCGCAAATAGCCGGCGATCGACGGTTCGAACACGTCGGCCATGCGGGCGGCGGAAATCAACGCGGCAATTTCGACGGCAACCGTAAACGGAGAATATCCAGCGTCCTCTTCCCAACGGTCCTGCTGGGTCACAGGCCCGTTGCAGGCGATGAACGCTGCCGCGGCCCGGACCATGGGCCACAACCGAGTCAAGGTCTTCTCGTCCAAAATCCCTTCGGCGCGGCACAGCTCGACCAAAAGAATAGGAAACCCAGTTTCATCCATCTGAACGCCGTTCCAATACGACGTACCGTCAAGCCACATATTTTGAGGCCAATGTCCGTCGGATTCTTGCGTCACCGACAGGTAAAGCAAGACACGCAGGACGTCCGCGTGGGCCCCAGCCGCAAGCAAAGCACCTGCGCTCTCGACCAAATCACGCGGCCAAACCAAGTGATAACCACCGAGGTCGCCGTCCCCCTTAGAACTTCCCCAGGGGATGGAAAGGCTTGCAATCAGGCCGCCGGGAAAGCGCGACGATTCGTGTGATCGAATAACAGCGGTAGAAACTCGGTAGCGCGCCTCCTGGCCGGGCGAGCTTCCCAACGGCAGCAGGCGGGATTGCCAGGTGGCCCATTGGCTCTTGCAGGTGTCCCACGCCACGTCGAATCCCTGCGCCAAAGACGCCCACGCCCGATGTCCGGCTTCTCCCCAAGTTCGTCCAAAACCCAGCGCGACGTCGATGTCGCCCTCGAGCCCACTGAACTCTCCCGACATCGCTACGTTGCCGTCCTCGGCACGCTCGTAGCTCCACGTCTGTTTTCCGTGTTGATGAAGGTCCTGCCAGCCATCAGACACCCCGACAAATCCAACCGACCGGCCGACCCACGCGGTCGACGATGCCAGGGCGATGGACACGCCGTCCCGTTGAGCAAACAACATCGGGTGGCCCTTATACTCCCCAATCCACGCCGAATTATGGTGCCCAGCATCACCAATATGAGGGGCCAACAAACCGTAGAGCCGATAGTCTTCTGCCTTGCCTTTCAAGGGCGTAAATCTCAGTCGCTGCAGCACCACGTCACGACGAGGGTCGGCGACCACCTGCTTCGCGATCGAAAACCGCCCATCCACACATTTATTGACCAAGGAAAACACCGGCACGCCCTTGCCTGCCCACGAGATCGTCTGGGTCGTGTGTCGTTTTTCTTCGGCCAAAAAATCTGGGCCAGCCACCATCAGGCCGAAATCTCGCACGCACGCTTGGTCAAGACGCGGATAATATATTTCGTTTAAGATGCCGTGACTTAGCGTAAACCAAACTCGCCCTCCTATGGAGGTTCCTATTCCCGACTTCGCGCTCGAGGTCCAGGTCGGTTCGATCCCAGGCCAGCCTGGGGCAATCTTCGAGTCAGTCATGGCTTGCCAGCTTCGAGGAGGGGTAGTGATACCAAAAAATCAGGACGTATATTCCATGAACTATCCGTGTATGATTAATGGCGTAGACTTTGGTCTGCGTTAGACAACCTCCCCGTCTCCTTGCAGTTCTGCGACCAAATCACCTCAGCTTCCTATGACGTTTTTGGATAAATTAACGGGCACGGGTTCAATCGCAAGCATCATCATTGGTCTGCTGGCTGCCGGCCTCGGTGTGCCGATTCCAGAGGATCCACTGATTGTGGCCGGTGGCGTGATTGCACATCGTGGTGACATTCCCTGGTGGGCGCTGCTTCCGACTTTCCTTGTTTGCGCGATTGTTGCGGACAGCGGCCTTTTCGCGCTTGGTTGGAAATTCGGCCCCACACTTCTGGATCGACGACCGTTCTCGTGGCTCGTCACACCTTCGCGACGCCAAAAAGTCCAACGACTCTTCGAGGAAAAAGGCGTGTATGCGGTATTTTTAGGCCGACACATGTCCGGTCTGCGTACCGTAGTTTTTCTTTTCGCGGGCAGCCAGCGCATGGACTACAAAAAATTTGTGCTCTGGGACGCATTGGCGGCGGCCGTGAGCGTGCCCATCATTTTTGCCATGGGGTATTTCTTTTCAAGCCATATCGACGCGGTCATGCATGGCATCGCTCGAACCGAGCATTGGATTGCATTTGCGCTATTCATCATCGGCATTGTCGTCTGGGCCGTGTGGTCTCATCGGAAAAAAAAGGCGTTAGAACAGCCCCGAAAATAGGTCATTACATGACTGAAATCGGGTGTTTTAATTGCGTACCCGTCAACGGATTCAGTCGGTCACCAAATGTACATTGCTGTACAGGCGTTGCACACCCACCCAAGCAAACAAGACACCATAACGGCAAGACATCAACGACTTAGACACCTCCAAAGCCGGCACAGAGCTCGCAATACAGTGAGCGCCACCACGGAGGATAAACGTGAACTACGTGAAAAAAAGCCTGATTCAAACGACACGACGACGTGTTCTGGTGAACTTTGGGTTGGCTTGCGTCGCGCAAGTCGCCCTCGCGTCGCTCACCATCTACGCCGTGTATTGGAATCTTGCCCCAATCTTCGTGCCGCGGAACGACCTCTGGTGGTTGACCGACTGTGGCCTTGGCTCGGGATTCTGGCTTATCTTCTTGCTCTGGGTTGTTCTGCTTCCCGCACTCGCCGTTCTGGTCATCACCGGCACTTTGCACGTCTACTTTACCAAAAGGGACCCGGTCGATTGGAACGCATGGCTGGAATCAGACGAAGAAGAACCGCCTAAAATACTGAAGTGGTTGAACGTTCGACGAAGATGGCCTTGGGCCCCGTGGTATCTGACCTTCGTCGATCTTTTCATTTTTGCGATGGCCTACGGAATCGGGGACTTTTTCCCGCGTTACGCTGGATAAAACCGCCTAGAACTCGAAGGCACCGACCGCGTTTTCGCAGCCTTCCCAATTCACCCGAATATTATCCGAGGAATACAGGTAGTCTTCTGGAGTCAGGCTTTCGGGGAATCCCGTACGTCCTTCTGGCCCATAAAAATCGCCGGATTTGGCCGCTGGGTCCATGCAGCAACGAATGATGCCCAAAGCCCCGTCCTCCGGCGATTGGGCGGTTTTCATAAACTCGCTCTCGACATCCATGCCGCCGGTTTCGGCCGTCGTGATTTGAAGACTGGTTGCCGCGAGTCCCGGATGGGCAACCAACGATTTCACATTCGTGATTTTATGCTCTTCCAACTTTGCCTTCAGCCCGTAAGTGAACGCGCAGTTGGCAAGCTTAGTCTGGTGATAACGCTCCCATCGGGGACTCGCGAAATTGGCGTTTTCTTCGTCAGTGCCATCACCGCCCAAATTTCCGCCATTTTTTCCAAAGTATTTTTCGACCAAAGGACCGCCCTTTCGCGCCCCCGACGAGTGGTTCACGATGCGCGCGTCGTCGCTTTTACGCAGCAGAGGAAAGAGCTCTTTAGTGAGCAAGAAATGCGACAAACAATTCGTCTGCATCTGGACGTCATAACCGTCTTTTGTCGCATAGTCGGGCAGCGCCATCACGCCAGCATTATTGCACAAAACGTCCAATCGCTCGTGGCCTGCCTTGATCGTTTTAATCGCCGTTTTGACGCTTTCGAAATCCTGCAGGTCACACGTGACGGCTTCGAACTTCCCATTTGGCACTTCTTTTCTCAGCGCTTCCAACGACGTTTTGGAGCGTCCACTTTCGCGGTTAAGCAGCAGCACTTTGGCGCCACGTTTGGCAAGTTCACGGGCGCAGACATAGCCGGTACCACTGGTGGTCCCCGTGATGGCGGCGACTTTGCCCGTCATGTCTTGGGTGTGGTTTTCGAGAACTTGGTTCAAAAATAGTGTTTCAATTTGCTTCGTCATTTGGGTCCTTGAGGGAATCTAATCGACAAGAAGATGCTTCGAGCCGACAAACGATTCCAGGTGACTAAATGTCGTTGAAACTGATTAGGATTTCCTGAAATCGGGAATCAATGCCGACCTCCTATGCTCAGGGCTCTTTTTTCTGCGTCGTGGTGATTGGAATGGCATCGCATAACGAGACTTTTAGTCCACGGAGCATCGTCTGGATTCTCGGTACGCTTGTGTTGGTCTTCTTGAAGAAGGTTTTGCTGGTTCACTTCAAAATCGTCAAAGGTCAGGAAGCCCGTCGAGCGCGCAACGGTGCTTTCTTTTTTGGCTTATCCCGCTCATTCCTGCCGCAGTTTACGTACTCGTTTTCATGAACTAATCCGGCGACCTGCGAATCTGCGGTTTTGGCCCTGCAACCTCCGGTATCGAATCGTTCAACCCCAGATAATGCTCTCGCAAAATCTCGCCAATTTCGACAAACCAAGCTGCGTTTGGCGACGTCGCCCGCCATTGAAGCGTCAAGGTACGCCCAGGTGGCGAATCCCCAAACGATCGCGCGACAAGCCCCTGCCCCACGCGCACCTCGGAACTGAGCGCGCTCGCCGGCAACAAAGTCGCCCCCAGCCCGCTCTCGACCATTCGCACCAAGGTCGCAACGCTCGCCGCCGTTACTGACGTCGAGGGAGGTGCACCGGCCGCAGCGCACACCTCAATCGCCTGGTCGCGTAAACAATGTCCATCCGCCATCAGAATCAGGCTCTCGCCCTCGATTTCGAGGGGTTGAATGGCTTGGGCCACCCCCAACGAATGACCCGTGGGCGCAATCAGCACAAAAGGCTCGACCACCAAATCCGGACCTTCAAGTCCCTGCGTATCGAACGACCGCGCCAGCAGCCCCACGTCGATCGCGCCGGATCGCAAATGCCCAAGCAGGACCTCCGTATGGAGTTCTTGAATCGCAAACGAAACGTCCGGAAAGAGCCGACGTAATTTGGCCAAAAGCCCAGGCAACCCATAAGGAGCAATCGTCGGAATCACGCCCAGCCGCACCGTTCCTTGGCGTGCACCCGCAAAGGCGCCAGCGGCGTTCATCAGCTCGCGCGCATCAACCAGCAAGCGCCTGGCCCGTTCCACGATTTCCTCGCCGGCACGCGTCACGATCACCCTTGGACGAGCGCGCTCAAAAAGCTCGATCCCTAGCATGTCCTCTACCTCTCGAACCTGTTTACTTAGTGCAGGTTGGCTCACGGCGCACTGTCGCGCGGCCTCCACAAAAAGGCCGGTATCGGCGAGCGCAACAATGTATTCGAGCTGACGTAGTGTGGGTGTGTTCATTGTATAACCTTAGGCTATACAAACTATGCGCACAATGTCTTTGTAGTAATGACCTTCTGAGTGCAGAGTCTTGTCCATGGCAACACCCCGGGGCCGCCTGCAGAGGACTGATATCCTTGATGGATGCCCCGTTTCAGAACCCAAATCAGGTAGGAACTATTATGGAAAACCAAGGCAAATGCCCAGTCATGCACAGTCCCGATCGTGAAAAAGCTGGAACAGCATTTTCGAACCAACACTGGTGGCCAAATCAGGTCAGCGTGAAGCTTCTTCACCAGAACTCGACGGCCGGCGACCCGATGGGCGCGGACTTCGATTACGCCAAGGAATTCAAAAGCCTTGACCTCGCCGCACTCAAGAAAGACCTCTTTGCGCTGATGAACGATTCGCAAGAGTGGTGGCCGGCCGACTGGGGACACTACGGCCCATTCTTCATCCGTATGGCCTGGCATAGCGCCGGAACCTACCGAATCCACGACGGCCGTGGCGGTGCAGGTGCGGGTACGCAACGATTCGCGCCGCTCAACAGCTGGCCCGACAACGTGAGCCTCGACAAGGCACGTCGCCTTCTTTGGCCAATCAAGCAGAAATACGGCCGCAAAATCTCATGGGCCGACTTGCTGATCCTCGCAGGCAACTGCGCCATCGAGTCAATGGGACTGCCAACCTTTGGTTTCGGCGGTGGACGCGTCGACGTTTGGGAGCCAGAAGAAGACATCTACTGGGGACCTGAGACCGATTGGCTTGGAGACGAGCGCTACAAAGGCGACCGCGAGCTCGACAACCCACTCGCCGCCGTGCAGATGGGCCTGATTTACGTGAATCCAGAAGGTCCAAACGGTAACCCTGACCCACTTTTGTCGGCCAAAGATATCCGCGAAACCTTCGCCCGTATGGCGATGAACGACTACGAGACCGTCGCCTTGTCGGCGGGGGGGCACACCTTCGGCAAATGCCATGGCGCAGCCGATCCAAGCAAATACGTCGGTCCTGAGCCAGAAGGCGCAAGCATCGAAGAGCAAGGCCTGGGCTGGACCAGCACCTACAAATCCGGTGCCGGTGGCGACGCCATCAGCAGCGGCTTGGAAGGCGCGTGGACCACTAACCCAACCAAATGGGATAACGGTTACTTCGACAATCTCCTCGGCTACGAATGGGAGCTCACGAAGAGCCCGGCCGGCGCGCACCAATGGCAGCCGAAAGACCCGGCTGCACGCGTAGTTCCAGCGGCTCACGACCCATCCGCGAAAATGATGCCGATGATGACCACGGCAGACATGGCGTTCAAAATGGACCCTGAGTACGCCAAAATATCGAAACACTTCCACGAAAACCCAGCTGAATTTGCAGACGCATTTGCGCGCGCTTGGTTCAAGCTGACTCATCGCGACATGGGCCCTGTCTCACGTTATTTGGGACCAGAAGTTCCAAAAGAAGAATTGATTTGGCAGGACCCTATCCCCGCAGCTCCAGCCAAGCTGAGCGAAGCCGACATCACGGCGCTGAAGGCCAAGATCGCTGCGTCGGGCCTCAGTGTCTCGCAGTTGGTTTCTACAGCTTGGGCTTCGGCTTCGACCTTCCGCGGAAGTGATAAACGCGGTGGAGCCAACGGTGCTCGCATCCGTCTGGCTCCTCAAAAAGATTGGGCAGTCAACGATCCAGCTAAATTGGCGACCGTCCTGAAGGCTCTTGAAGCGATTCAAGCAGACTTCGGCAAGGCCAAGGTCAGCCTGGCCGACCTTATCGTCCTGGGTGGCTCTGTGGGCGTCGAGAAAGCCGCAAAAGCAGCTGGTCATGACGTGACGGTTCCCTTCACGCCAGGCCGTGGTGATGCGACACAGGCTCAAACCGACGTGGAATCCTTCGCCGTCTTGGAAGCCAAGAACGACGGTTTCCGCAACTTCTCGGGCAAGGCGAGCAATCGTTCACCCGAAGAAATGCTGGTCGACCGTGCGCAATTGCTCACGCTCACGGCTCCAGAAATGTCCGTGCTGGTCGGTGGTTTGCGCGTCCTGGGTGCAAATACAGGCGAGAAAAACCACCACGGTGTGTTGACCACGAAACCTGGAACCTTGACCAACGACTTCTTCAAGAACTTGTTGGACATGGGCACCAAATGGATCAGCGCCCCAGACGGCGGGTTTGACGGTCGCGACCGTAAGACCGGTGCCATCAAGTGGACCGCCACACGCAACGACCTGGTCTTCGGTTCGAACTCAATCCTGCGCGCCGTCGCCGAGGTTTACGCCGCCGACGACGCCAAGGCGAAGTTCGTCAAGGACTTCGTCGCAGCATGGACCAAGGTCATGAACCTTGACCGTT
>Ga0100385_1000587_pt1 | contig 41857 bp, 36 predicted proteins | sample CryGeymeta201509_FD_81543 | JGI IMG/M metagenome (GOLD analysis project Ga0100385, IMG submission 81543) | Groundwater microbial communities from Crystal Geyser aquifers in Utah, USA - Crystal Geyser metaG 2015-09 | ecosystem: Environmental > Aquatic > Deep subsurface > Groundwater | place: USA... | reverse complement strand
CCTCCATGCATGTGCCCACAATGTTAAGCGGGCGGCGGCCCTGGTCCGTTTTTGGCTTGTTCTGCGGGTGCTAGAGGCAATTGTCGAAGCTCGGAGACTGTCCATCAGTTTTCAACAACGATTCCTTCAGAATGGCGCTCAATTGACCTTCTAAATCCGTCAGAAATGAGGAAGTTGAGTGAAACCGACGGCCTCCTGGAGCCACGCGCACCAATCACAGCTCACTGTTTTCGGGCGACCAATTGCACCACGGCAGCGACGCCATGGTGGTACGGACCTTCTTTGACGTCGCGTTCCAATTCCTCGAGGCGCTCTATTTCGAGGCCTTCGAATTCAGCGCGTAAATCGTCGGGTTCGACCAGCAATTCCAAGACGGGTGGCCCACCGGTCTTATGCGCCAACTGGCGTGGTGTGTAGGCCTCGACCACCGCGATGCCGCCTGACTTCAGCGCCTGAACGGCCATCTTGTGCATATGGGCGCGGCCGGGTTTAGGCAGGTGAGCGAAAATCGCCACGACACCGTCAAAGCTGTTCGGTTCGGCGCTCCACTGCATCAAATCGGCAACCACGGTCTCAATCTCGACGTCGTAGCGTCTGGCGAGCTCCGTGGCGCGTTCTAAGCCCACAGCCGACTGGTCAACCGCCACCACATGATGGCCCTGCCTGGCGAGCCATACGGCGTTCCTGCCCTGCCCTTCGGCCAACAACAGGATGCGGCTTTTTGGAGCGAATAAAGACGTCGATTCGCGAACAAAATCGTTGGGCTCTTCGCCATAGGCGAAGGTGTCCTCGGCGTAGCGTACATCCCAAAAGTTTTTCATCTTATTTTCCGTTTTTTGGTGCGGCGGCTTCTGGCTTCACCATCGGGGCGGCCGAACACGTGGATTCGAACGTCTGAAACGTATCGACCTTCAACAACGTTCCATCTTCGGCAAAGGTATTCCACTCGCCGACTTTCACGCCGTCGATGTACTCGCCTTGTTGGCTGATTTGCCCGTTGGAGTGCCAGAGGGTCCAAGGCCCATGTTCTTTGCCGCAGAAGTATGCGCCGCGCGATTTGTGTTGGGCATTGGGATGATAGGTGACCCACGAGCCAGCCTTTTCACCTTTTGCATATTGGCCCGTGATGGCCGGTGTCTGATTGGGATGGAAAGCCAAGAATCGGCCATCGAGCACGCCATCGACGTAGTTTTCGTCGCGGACGTCTAGACCTGCTTCGGTCTTGCGTGACCAAGCGCCCTGCTTTTTGCCATCCACATACGCGCCTGTTTCGATCGTTTTATCGACGAACACGCGCTTTGCCGGGCCTTGTTCCAGTCCGGAAACAAAACCAACTTTTTCGATCGCGCCATCTCTCCAGAGCGTCCAGGGGCCGGTCTTGACCTCGTTTTCGAGCGTCCCTTCGGCCTCGATTTCTGCGTCGGGCTGATAGCGTGTGACATGAAGCAGCTTCCCATCGCGGATGACTTGCTCACGCAACACGCCGTTTGGAAACCAGACTTCGCGCGACTGGGTTGCCCCTTCAACAAACGATTCGACGCTCTTCAACGTGCCGTCTTCGAACCAACGTTTGCGTGTAATCGGCAGCCCGTCAGGATCAAATTCGGTTCGCATGTCGAGCGCACCTGTTTTTGTCCACTGCAGCTGAAACCCGAGTGAGCGCGGAATTCCAACACGTTTGCAGGTCACTTCACGCCGGCCATCAGCCAACATCAGGTCGTCAACATAGGTACCGTCTGGACAACGATATTTGGTCTCGGCCTTACGGTATGGCCAACCTTCGGCGTCGATCAGGCCGCCAGAAACAGCTTTAGGGCCGCCGCTTGCACATCCGAGACAGGCGACAAACCCCACTACAACAAAGCGCTTCATTTGGACGCTCCGTTGACGGTCTTGGTTCGCACACGGATGTGCTTCATCTGGTCACAGGCAGGGTCGCAACCCGCGTCGCACGACTGCGAAAAAAACTCCCGCGCGGTCGAGATATTTCGGTCGACCTCGACGCCTTCGTTCAACATCACAGCGGAATTGAAACAACCCAAGGGGTCCCCACGGTTGCAGCCATCGACGTAGACCACGAACGCCGATTGGGCCGTGTTGATCTCTTCGGCCTGAGCCTGGCTGCTCGCTGTTTGGTAGTATGTATTTGATCGTTTCAGGTCGACGGGAACCCCGATGCCTTCTTCGTAAATCTTGGCCAACAAAACACAACCAGAGGCTTCCCGCTCGTCACAGGTCGACTCCAGATATTTGAGGCCTTTTGCGGTGTCAGCGGGGACGCCTGAGCCAAACAAATACGCTTGACCGGCACCGACACAGCCTGGCCGAAATCCAAGCTCACAGGCCTTTTCATCAAGTTCAACGGATTTTCTGAGGTAGTCGCCTAATTGCCAGGTGCTGCGATAGGCGCTCGCCAATTCCGCGCAACCCTCGGCGACCCCTGCGTCACAAGCAGCAGCGAAATAGGGCATTCCCTTTCGGCGAGAAAGCCCTCGTCCGAGCTCGACACAGGCCAACTGTTCACCGCCGGAGCATGCGGTCTGCAATGCCGCCCTAACTTTAGTGGGGTTGGCGTTCGACTTGCCAAACAACTCCGCCAAGCGCGCACAGGAAGCCGAATGATTCAAAGTGCAGCCAAACTGATAGGCGATGAGTGCGTTTCTGCGTCCCGTGGGACCATGGGTGATTTCGGAATCGCCCCACTTCACACAGGCGTCGAGATCCCCACCGATACAATCATCGTGTTCGGCGCTGCGCACGGCCGAAGCAGTCGTCGCGCAGCCCGCGAGAATCACAAAAAAGCTGAGAAAAAAGCGCGATGGCGTCAATGTGAATCCAGGAAGTTGATACGGACGTCGTCACCAAGTTCGGCCAAAAGGTATTTCTTGAATTTATCACGGATCTGAACTTCGACCTGTCGAATGCGTTCTTTGGAGACACCAAATTCTTCGCCCAATTGCACCAGACTTCTGGGTTCGTCAGAGAGCATGCGTCCAAACCAAATCGCTTTTTCGCGTTCGTCGTCGATCTGATCACCAAACGACTTGATCGCAACGCCCAACTGCGAGTTCATCTCACGTTCAGCGGCGATTTCCTCGGGGTCGTCTTGATCGGACGACATCAGCTCACCCACGGTGACTCGCTCAAGCCCTTGTGCTGGAGCGTCCATCGATACGGCAGGTGCATCGAGTTGCGCGGCAACCCGCACGACTTCGGCCTCGTCGACGTCCAAGTATTCGGCGATCAGGGCCGGCGTAGGTTCTTCGCCACGGCGAATGAGTTCGCGACGAGCCTTCTTGAGGTTGTAAAACAACTTCCGGCCAGCACGTGACGATCCGATTCGAACCGGATGAAGGTGGTTCATCAGGTAGTTCAGGATCATCGCGCGAATCCAGTACTGAGCGTAGCTGGTAAACTTTACGCCTCGATACGGATCGTAGCGGGTGACGGCCTCGGCGAGTCCGACATTTCCTTCCTGAATCAGGTCGAGCAGATTGGTCCAACGTCGCTGGTACTCACGCGCAATCTTCACGACGAGCCGCAGGTTCGTCATGATCAACATCTTTGCAGCGTTATTATCCGCGTGATCTTTGTAGCGCTCGGCGAGTTCTTGCTGTTGCTCCGAAGGAAGCGGAGCAATATGGCTCAACCGTGACAGATAGCTGGTCAACGGATCGGTGAGCGTCATGTCGCCGCGATTGGCTCCGCGCATCAGCGGCAGGCTCAAATCACCAAAAGTCTCGGCCTGCTGGTCCAGCGTCTTTGCAGAGATGTCCACTTCAACAGGCGTCTTGTCGACTTTCGGGGCCCGTTTGGGCCGGTGAGACGTATGTTTATCGCGATTGGTCATCCATCAGCCCAGTACAAAGATATGGCGAGTGTAGCGCAGTTTCCCCAAACGCTTAACACACTCTTCAAGAAGCGAGAGCCATCAGCGCATGGATGCGCGAAGTCGCTTACTGGTTGCGGACTTTGCAACTTTTGCCAAGTCTGGGTCCGAATTGGCCTGCCAGTCGATAAGCATGCGTTCGGCGCGCTCACTAGGCACCCAACGTAGCCCCCTAAGAGTCCATACTTTCACGCTTTTATCCTGATCTCCGAGTGCTTTCTCGAAGATCTCAAACGTCTGATCATTGGCGATCTGCCCAAAAGTTCGAGCGACGGTGTAAACAGCCATCCCACGAATCTCAGGATTCGAATCCTTCAACATCGAGCCCAGAAAAACCTGAGCTTGTGGCGAGGGATAAAGGCTCAATAGGGAAATCGCGCGTTTTCGCTCGTAGATTCCCAGATTTTGGTCGCGGGCAGCGGTCATCAGCACCGCGGCGGGGCTTTCAAACGACGCATCCAGACTCGCCTTTGTGGGCAACGTATCGATCGAAGCCAAATCAGGCGCCAGCAGCGCCATGTCTTGAGCCGACTGAGCCATCGCGGGTGCGGCGACAAAGCCGGCCACAAGCACACATAATATTTGGAGCTTTTTCATTATTCTGCCTCCTGACGTACCCAGGGGTTCAAGCGCATCGTGCTGCCTTGAGAAGCCGACAATATGTCGCCATTTCCCGAATTATGCATCACCATCGTGGGGTCGTTTTCGGGCGTATCGGGGAGTTGGTCATGGATCTGCTGCCCGCCCCCGAAATTCTGTTCGCTGGTGTGGTAGAGGCCAAGGAAATGGCCGACCTCGTGCGAAAACACCTTGTAGAGCGGCGTCGGCGCCTGTGCTGATCGTTTCAGAGCAAGCACGACGCCACTTCGGCCGGTTCCCATCAGCCCCGCTGGTCCCGGGATTCCTCCCGAAACTCCGAGCAGAATTCCGAATCCTTGTGAACCGGCGGCCCCTGTCAGCAAATCTTCGACAAAAAACACGTTCACAGCGTCCTGCGGCGCATTCGCCGATTGAGCAAAGAGCCCAGCCAGGTCGCTTCCTGCGCCGATCACGTTTTCGATCACATTAAAATCACCCTCGATATCATTATAGGTGATGCGGCCAAGTTTCAGACCGACTTGAGCGTAGACCGTGTTCACGTCCGCCAACGTCTTTTGGAAGTTCGTGTCCGTGGCGGCGGTCGCTGCCGTGAGGCCTTGCGCACCGGAGAACCAAAGGTTCACGTCCAACGTTCCCGCTGTCGGCGCGGCGGGCATGACCTTCGCGGTCACGATCACTCGGGCCGGACCGGCGACTGGAGTCTGATTCGCTAAACCCAACAACTTAAACGAGAGCACCGAAAACTCGTGCGTGCCGGGTGTGATCGATACAGCCGGATTTGTAGGCGCCATGGCCGCGAACGCTGCTTCCGAGGACGTCACGCGCTGCGGGCAACTAAGGCATAACGACGGAGCGCCGGGATCGGTTCCAAGCCAGCCCAGGTTCACCAGCGGTGAAGAGTCACCATTATTCCAGTGGCGCACCGTGTACTGCGTGGGTGAATCGCCAACGATCGTGATCACCACCGACTGCGTGTTGGGCGGGACGTCAAATTGAAAGGGTCCAGCCACGCCGTTATCAGCCGTCAGAATGTCTTGATCCAGCAATGTCACGAGCTCAGGACGAAGGATCGGCTCAATATTATTGTTCGGGGAATTATTGGTCTGATTATTCGACTGGCTAACCGTCTGATTATTCGTCGAATTATTCGTCGAATTGTTCGTCTGGTTATTGCCGTCGATGATGTAGAGGACCTCTTCGGCATCGTCCGAGCAGGCCATCGAACCCAAGATCAACATTAGGGGCACTAGTTTTCGGAGCATCGCAACACCTCACGCGTCGTCCGTAGAAGGCGGCAAAGTTAGCAAGGTGGCCATGTAGGGGCAAGTAATGACAGGTCGAAACCGTATCAAAGGCTCAACACCCATTCCGAGAGCGCATCCGCGACCTCGACAGCCTGGAATTTTTGTAGGTTATGGCCGCCTTCATCGAACACAAAACGAGGCCCAGCCGGCAAAAGGGATATCATTTCTTCGACGATGGCAGGTTCAATCAAGTGGTCATCTTTTGCCCACGCGACAAAAGTCGGACATGTGAGCGCCCGAAGGTGTTTCTCGAAGGCTTTAAAATGAAAATTCGAGAGCGTCTCGATCGTCATCCGGACATCTAAATCCGAAATATTTCGGAAACCGATTTTTTTAAAACCAGATAATATCCGATTTATAATAACCTTTCCCACGATCGGAAGGTTCATCACCCGCTTGAGCATCTTGATATTGGGCAAGCTCTTGATCCCAGAGTGGGGTCGGATACCAAAGGGCGCCAATAACGCTAAACCTTTGACCTTTTCGGGATGAGCAACGGCGTAAGCTGTTGCATAGGTGCTCCCAAAAGAATGGCCCAAGATGATGACGGGCTCGTCGACCAGATCTACGATACGGTCCAAATATTCTATCGCACCAGCATCAGTTGCCGGGTAGCTCCGAGGCACCCCACTGAATCCGGGTAAGTCGACACGAATGAGCCTAAAACGATCATGGACCGCGCCCCCAAGGTATCGGAAATCACGCACGGAACCAGGCAGCCCATGAACCGCCAAAACGACGGGCCCTGCCCCCTCGTCAGTCCAGGCGCCCCATGAATGAACGGTTCGGTTTGGATCACTGGGAGTGTCGGGTCTCATCGTTGCGGCTCGGTGACAGTTTCTTAAGGATGACGCGCGTTATCCTAACCGATAACCGAAAGCCGCGCAGCCAGACTCTACCACCGCTGGTACTGAATAATGGCGGACCAGTCGCGTTTTTGGCCGCCGAGCCAAGAGCTAAAACGCGGTGGTTATTCTTTTATATTCTTCGCCATCAATTTCTCGAACTCTGCCCAGATATTTTCAGGGCGATCCTCGGCGAATTCTTGATGAAGGTTCTGAAGGGCGTCTCGGAACTCGCGTTCCCGGGCGCTCAGCAACGCATCATAAGTCGAGTCAAAAAAGAACGCGGTGGTCGACGCACTTCTGAAGGCGATTAAATCCAAAAAAATCTCGAGTTGCCGTGCCGAATCTGGTGCGTGCGCGGACGCCATCGACTCCATCTTTAGGTCGGCATCAAAGAGTAGATTGCGCAAGGGATCGTGGTTGAGCATGAGGACCGTCCCGATGGGATGGGAGAGGTCTTTTTCATTGCTCACATCCCCCAAGGACCGGCGCACGTCATCGAGGATCCGCAAAAAGTTGGGGTCGGTCATCCCAAAGCCAATAAAGAGCATATGTTTGGTGATCAACAACGCCTGCACGATCCCTGCTAAGGCCGACCGACGCTCGCCAAAACGCAAGTAGTCTTTGCGCGTGAGCACCAAATCACCGCGCTCGACGCAGCCATGAAGCTTAAGAAGCCAACGTTTGGCCCTCGGATTTCGCTCCTGAGGCAACACAGCGACGTCCCCGACCACGACTTTGGACGCCGATTCGTAGAGGGTGTCGTAGTTCAAAGTCACGGCGGCTTCATGCGGAATCGACGCGATCAACGCATGCTGCAGCGAGCATTCCTGAGTGTCCAATAGAGCCCGGGTGCTCTTCTCCAACGCTTCTCGTCCGCCCAGATAACGCTCGACGATGCTCCCAGCATCCATGGCGTCCAAGTTTTGGAGCGCTTCGAGTTCCGAATCACTGAGGCCCGCTTGGTCGGCGAGCCTACCCAGAAAATCGCGCCAGGTTGGCAGGCCCGCCCCCACGCTCACGCCCGACCCCAAAAACATCACAAGGGCGCCAGCTTTGGCCCGTTCAGCAAGGGCCGTGGCCGACGCCAACAGGTGAGAATCCAGATCCCAGCCAAAACTCCCAACCTCCACACGACGCTTACGAGCAAGCTGTGCTGCCGCGAAGGATTGGGGGTCAAAAAGAGTGAAGACAATGTCCACATCATGCAGCCGGCCTAATTCCACCAAATGGTCAAAAAGCGCATCGATCACTCCCGCTTTTTTATCCCATTGGCCTCCAAAGCCCGTGCCCACCGCCGGAACGCCCAGAAGCGGCCGCGAACGCTTCAAGCCCGCCTTGGCCCACGTCGAGGCTTCTTCGACAAATTGCGACACGGCCTCGAGGTACCAGGCGACTTCGTATTTTGAACCGCCGCCAACGTTCGTCAGCCACGGCATCGAACGCCCTGGCCAATCATTATGGCGAACAGTACGCCTGCGGCCGCTGGTCCATTCGTCGAATAATGCGACGGGCAGCACATAAGTGTCGGTATTGCGTTGTGCCAAACCAGCTTGGTATTCCTGCGGAATCCAAGAGGAGAGCACGTGGAAGCCAGCATCGCAGGGCAAGAGCCACGCGTCTGTTTTTAGACGAGGAAGATCCGCCTGCACGATAAAGACGTGAGGACGGTTATGCGCGTTTGGCATAGAAAAAGAACCCTGAAGAAGGCGCATGAATCTGAAGGCTCGAAGGTAGCTCGTTGCGATGGCCCCTTCAACACGGATAACCCCGCACACGGACACGTGACGTTATGCTTGCTGGCCTCTCCACGAAAAATAAAGGTCTGATATTTGGCATGCTTGGGGTGGCAGGATTCAGCCTAACCTTGCCGATGACTCGGCTGGCTGTCGTCAATTTGGACCCAGCTCAGGTCATCATCTGGCGCGGGTTTCTGGCGAGCATTCTAGCGATTTTGATGTTGGTGATTCGTCGTCCGCCCATTCCCCCGCGCTCGGTCTGGAAAGCCATATTCTTGGCTGGATTTGGGACTTTATTCGGCTTTTCAACGTTCATGACGCTCGGGATGACCACCGTTTCGGCGTCGCATGGTGCCGTTGTCATCGGCTTGCTTCCGCTTGCCACAGCGATTTTTGCAGTGTTGATCGGTCGTGAAAAACCGTCGCTCGGTTTCTGGATCATGAGCGCCGTCGGCACGATCATCACGTTGACCTTTGTTTTAAGACAAGCAGAAGGCGGCATGGCGGTCGGGCATATCTTCCTGCTTCTGGCGGTGGTCTTCGCCTCGATGGGATACTCCTTTGGCGCACAGGCTTCCAAGGTCATCGGCGGTTGGCAAACCACCTGTTGGAGCCTCGCCGTGGCGATGCCATTTCTGCTGGTGGCCATGGCCTGCGTTCCCATGATCACGCCGGCGGCGGGGGCCGTGTCCTTGAGCGCGCTAGTGTATTTGGCGCTTGTCTCCCAGTTTGCGGCGTTTTTTGCCTGGTATCGCGGGCTGGCGATGGCCGGTGTCGCCCGGGTTTCTCAGGTTCAATTGCTGCAATTATTTATGACGGTGACCGGCGCCTATTTTATTTTGAACGAAAAATTCGATCCTGAAGTCATTCTATTTGGCTCGCTGGTCGTTGTCGTTGTTTGGATGGGAACCAAAATGCGGATCGAAAGCACTCAGGTTTGACAGGTGCGAGGCACGGCTCGCTGGGTTATATTCTGCCTAAAATGCGGGGCTAACCCGCAACAGTGAACCGAGAACCTTATGACCGAAAAAACACCACCAACTATTTGGGTCGACTCCGACGCCCTGCCCCGAGTCATCCTGGAAGTCCTGATACGGGCTTCGTCAAAACGCGAAATCACGACTATTTTTGTGGCGAATCGGTGGATGGAAGAGCCCAAATCTAAATTCGCTTCAAATGTGGTTGTTCCGCACGGACCCGACGCCGCCGACGACCATATCGCCGAAAACTGCGTCGCTGGTGACCTTTGCATCACTGCAGATATCCCCTTGGCGGCACGGGTGGTCGAAGTCGGCGGTGACGTTGTGACACCACGCGGACGCCCGCTGGACAAAGACAACGTGACCGAGGCCCTGAGCCTTCGTGATTTTCACGATGAGTTGCGGCAGTCCGGCATTCAGACCGGTGGGCCATCGGCGTACGACGACAAAGCAAAACAACAATTTTCCAATGCTTTGGATCGCTGGATTACCAGGCGCCTAGCCTAGGGGATCTCGAAGACTGTTGCTGGTTGCAGTGCGGCAAAACGACCGCAGACGAAGCGCAGAATCGCAATGCCGGGCAGGATGCGGACCAAGCTCCTAACTTTCTGAAACTGCTCCGTGTTTACGGCACTTCTTCATAATTGCTCCACATTCTGTGTCTAAGCTCGGAATACTCGCGGATCGTTTTCCAGACATCGACCGGTGGTTTCGACATGTGGACTTTCAAGAAACTTAAATGGCTCGCCGTCGTGTTTTGCATGATGACGGTCTTCGCCAGCCAGGCTGCGGCGCATGATGCTAGCTTTGCTCGATGGGACCTCAGTCCTGGTGAGGGTGAGGTCATCTTAACACTGCGCACGTCCGGTCATGGCCTTGAGTCAAATCTGCTCTCCGACGATCCCACAGCCAGTGATGCTACGAGTCGTCGGGAGCGGCTGCTCGCTTACTTCAACAGCCACATCATCCTCGAAGAAGACGGTCTTCGCCTTCAGCTCAAAGACATCCAAGACAAGCCCGGCCACGAAACGACGGTGGCGCTCGTTTTTGAGCGGACTCATATGGGAAGTGCGCGTCAGCTTCTGCTCGATTTGGGCGCCTACAGCGCCAATCCGAACCAGCATAATTTGGTCTTTGTTCATGTCGACGACAGGCGCGACCGCATCATGCTCAACCCGGAATCTGGTTATGTTCTAAATTGGCCGCTGCCCGCTCCCACCCCCCAAAAAATCCAACAAGAGAATAAATAATGAAAATAAAAAACCCATTTTTACCTCTGGTCCTCGCCCTTACCGCCGCGCTTGCCCTGTCGGCATGCGGTTCGGACGAAACCACTGACAACGATTCTGCCTCGACCACGACGGAAGATGCAGGTTCTACCGACGACGGAATCAGCGGATCGGCCACAGGATTAGCCAACTGTGATGAGATGGCTGCGCTTTTCGTAAACGCCCCGTCAACGGTTACGACTGCTGATTGCCAGCTCACCGACGGCACCACGACGCCGTGCTGCACCTTGACGTTTCGGTCGGACCTTGAAGAGGATGGCCCCTATTGTCCCGAGAGCCTGACCTCACCCCCCCCTTACGGACTCTCGGTCTATGACGGCGAAACCAATCCTGGCCTTCGCCCCTTTAATGGCGCCTATTTGCTCGATATTGAGGCCGACGGCTACGACCCCATGGTCGACGCTGATGGCAACACCAATATCAACACGGGCGGCATTCCGGGCGACGGCTCCAATTGTTTGGCGATGGACTCCGACCCGGACCTGATCATCACGGTTCATATCCCATTGACGCCTAAGGCGAGCACGACCTCAACGACCATCGCGTCCGTAGAAAACCTGGGGGTGTCAGTCTACGGCATCCCCGCAACAGGCGAGCCGCCCTCGGCCGTCGACGGACCGATGATGGGGCCCGGCGGACCCGGCGGACCTACGACCGGAGGCTCGTCGATCAACGTTCCCTCCATCGGTTCGTGCGGCGCGCACCCTGACCCCGCCGGTTACCTTCATGACCACTTCGTCCCACAGGTGATGAATCTGGTCCTCGCTGCCAATGGCATCAGCAGCACCGATGTCGAATGCACCCGCTACGAACAGAGCACCACTGGTTTGTATGGCTTCGCCAAAGACGGCTACCCCATCTATTCGTCGCGAGATAACGAGTCCACACTGCCCACCGATTTGGACGAGTGCCACGGTCATATCAGCGCAACTGCGGACTTCCCCGGTGGTATTTATCACTATCATGCCGACGAAGAGTTGGCGCCGAATTACCCCGCCTGCCTGAACGGCGTCGCGGTCTCAAGATCGTTCACGTACCAGTAAGGGCGAATAGGCTGCATTCTGCAATCAAATCAAAGTTCTCCATAAAAGGAATCATCTATGCATCTCTACAATTTATATTTACGCGCCGCCCCCGTTTTGGCATCACTGACCCTCGTTGGCGCGCTTGGCGGGTGTTCCAGCAGCGATTCCAACACATCCTCGAATTCGAATAATTCAACGAATAATTCGACCAACGGATCGACAAATAATTCGACAAATAATTCGACGAGTTCAACGGGTCTAAATGTCGATTATTTTGAGGCAGCCGGATTGGCCACCGCGATCACGCAGGTCGACTGCACACTGAGCAACGGCGAAGCCACTACATGCTATCGCGTGGTCATCAGCGGGGTTCCATCGGACCACGAGATTGGCCCCTTCTGTCCTCGTACTATCGACGACGGTCCAGAAGACGTCGGAATTTGGCTGGACGATGGCAACGTCTACGATGTCGATGGAGCGTTCATCACAGGACTCGCAGAGTTCTACAACGACCCAACCTGGCAGCTCTACGACGAAGAAACCGGAGTGGTGCGCGTGACCCTGACACAAGAGGCGTGCGAGGCAGCTGCGCGTCCGGACGTGGATCCTGCGTACCAGAACTACTGCGTCGAGTGCTCGCTGGAAGACGTCGGCGGTGGTGTTGAAACCGAGTTCCTGATCCCGGTGACGCCCGTTCCACGCACCACAGCATCCGAGCTTGGGATGTCCTCGGTTGGAGTGTCGCTCAGCGGCGGCCATTACGATCCACCAGCACCCGTCGACGCAATCCTTGGCGCCCATACCATCGCTGCGTTTGATGATTGTGGCGGCCACGTGAACCCTGCTGCGGGTTATCATTACCACGCTGCAACAGGCTGTCCGAAAGAAGTGGCCCAGGACGACGGCCACGCTCCCCTGATTGGATATGCACTCGATGGTTACGCGCTATACGCCATGGTCGGCGACGATGACGTGGAGCCCAGCGACCTCGACAGCTGCCGCGGCCACTCAGACGACCAGCGCGGCTACCACTACCATGTGGCGAGCGCAGGCGAGAATATGTTCATCGGGTGTTTCCACGGTGAAACAGTGGGAACGACGGCCGAATTGCCCGGAGGCGGGCCGCCTAATAACGGCGGCGGTGCAGCTGCGCCTTGCGCAGAGGGTCAGACGTCACAATGCTGCGGAGACGGCACTTGTGAAGGACCTGAGACCGCAGCTAACTGCAGCGAGGACTGCTGATGCGAGCGACACACCTCATATGGATGGTCATGTTTGGGGCTTTTCTTGCCACGAGCGGCGAGGTGTTTGCCCATCAGGGTCACGCGCATCCCGCGCCTTGGGACGCCTGCCATGAGCAGGTTTTAGACGACGCATGCCAATGGTCTGACGCCAAGGGGGCAAAGTACATCGGTACGTGTCGATCCATGCAAGGTGCGTTGGTTTGCGTTCGCAACCAGCCCATAGAACAACCGAGCACCTCGAGTGTCATCCCCTACGGGGTAGCAATATGCGGCGTGGCCGGTATTTTGGGGCTTCTTTTACTTTTCAAGAAGTTCAGGACCTAGGCGAGGAATCGCAATGCGGGCAGGATGAGGCTGCCGCATAAGGGCCTGCGGACCGAATCGCAATGCGAGCAGGATGCGCGCGGACCAGCAGGATGCCTGCGGACCGAATCGCAATGCGAGCAGGATGCGCGCGGACCAGCAGGATGCCTGCGGACCGAATCACAATGCAGGCCATAGGGCCTGCGGACCAGTAGGATGGCTACGGACCGAATCAAAGCAGGGTATTGTGCGCGAGGGTCGGGGCATCAAAGCCAGTCTGAGCTTCGATATGATCTAGAAGGTCGGCAAACCGAGCCGAGCGGCCCTGATTTTCTTGGTAAAAAGTCGCGAAGGCAGCGTCGAGCTTTTCGGCTCCAATTTCGTCGGCGATTTTTTTGAAGAAAAATGCCCCGCGTCGGTAGGGCGCCAACGACCAGATTTCGGTCCCTTCGACCGTAAACAAGGTGCATTCACCGTCGCGCCAAGCCTCGGTATTTTCCCAATCGCTGCGGTCCTCAGCGTAGACGCTCCAAAGTTCTGCTTCGGCTTCGGGACCAATTACTTGGCCCATCACGCGAGCCGTCAGGTATGACGTAACACCTTCAGATAAAATAAAATCTTCCCAACAACCGATGCGAATTCCGTTTCCGTACCAACCGTGAATCAGCTCGTGAATCTGGGTTTCGATGTCGGTCATCGTCCCGTCGTCGACATGCCAGAATGGGTGGTGTTCCATGCCGCCAAGTTCGGTTCCTGGTCCCCAATCGACTTCGACCGCACCGATATTCTTTCCAAAACCATAGGGGCCCAAATTCGTTTCGAGCCAATCGATGGCTGGCACCACAGGCGCCATGGCCGCCAGAATCTCGTCCTGACGTTCTTCACCCAGGATAGGCAACCACCAAGCGTGCACGACGATGCCGCTGGCAGAGGTGCCAATCAGCTCTTCCTGATAGGGGCCGATGGCCAACGCTGCCATGTAGCTCGCAGCTTCGTTTGAAAGAGCCGGAGTCGTGATGGCGACCTCGCCATCCTGCAGGCCTTCGACCTCGACGGTCAATTTTAGGCCGTCGTTGGGGTCGGGATGGCAAGGCATGATTCGCCCGCATTTATGCGGCCAACTCAAAGTCGAATACACATCCGGACGTGCAGTGGAATCGGCGAAATCGCTCTCGAAGGCGTAATCAACCACGACCGTGTCGAGCGCGGCTGGAATAATCAGCGTGTCGAAATTGCCCGCGGCGTTCGAAAACGCGGCAAGCTGCCATTCCAAAGGATTGCCCGAAGCATCCGTGACAGCGTCGATCGTCAGGTCTTCGATGACCAGTTCGACGCCGCTGCACCCCGGAATATCGAGCCCGATCGTTGCCGTCGCCCGACCGCTCACCACGTTCAGGACAAGGTCCGTCGTGGCAATCGTTCGCTTATGGGCGAGTGGGCATTCCGATTGGAACTGACCGTCTGCTTTGCCTATCGTCGTTGAATCTTGAGTCTGTGAGGAAGGATGCCCGCAAGAAACGAGCCCCAAGCCAAACAAAACCACCCAACGACTAAGCAACCGCGACCTCTGCTTTCAATTCGGCTTCTTCCTTTCGGAAATGCCATTCCAAGGCAAAGGCACCAAAGGGCACCAACGACGCCATAAACGCGATCAAGGCGCGCCAGGTCCAGCCTTCGTCGACGGCAGCGTGGATCAATGCGATCATAAAGACCACAAAGAGCCCACCGTGGGCACGGCCCATGATGGAAACCATCAACGGCTCGCCGGCCACGTATTTTAACGGCATCGCCATACCGACGAGCAATAAAAACGAGAGGCCTTCCAGAAGGCTGATCAATCTAAATCGCCCGAAAGCGCTGCTGAAAAAATGTTTCATCTTCTTGGCTCAAATACGCAAAAATATCAACGTTCAAGGATCATCGAAAACCCAAGACCGCCCGCTGCACAGACAGTGGCCAGTCCGTATTGAAGGTCTCGACGTTCCATCTCACCCGCCAGCTGCATTAGCAAGCGCGCCCCGGTGGCACCGAAAGGATGCCCGATGGGTATCGAACCTCCGTTGACGTTCAATTGTTCCATGTTGACCTCACCGATGGTCTCCAAACCGACATCGGCACACAGCTTTTTATCGCCCCAGATTTTGGCGTTGGCCAAGACCTGCGCGGCAAAAGCCTCGTGCATCTCGATCAACCCCATATCTTTCAGCGTCAGGCCCGCACGGCTCAGCGCCTTGGGCGTTGCGAAAGTGGGGCCGAGCAACATCTCGTGTTTGTTCAGGTCCAGTCCGGCAATGGCGTGCGATTTAATAAAAGCCATCGGCTTAAGTCCCAACGCCTTGGCCTTGCTTTCACGCATCAAAAGCAACGCAGACGCACCGTCGGTCAACGGCGAGGCGTTGGCGGCGGTAACAGTCCCGTGTTTGCGATCAAAGACGGGACGCAATTTGGCCATTTTTTCGAGCGTCGTATCACCACGGACCAAGGTGTCATGGTCAACGGCAGTCTCGAAATTCGGGCCAGCATTCACGGTAATCACTTCGGGGAATCGGCCTTCGGCCTGAGCCTTTGCCGCGCGCTGATGCGTGATAAGCGACCATTCATCTTGTTGTTCGCGAGAGACGCCAAAATGTTTGGCCATATCCTCGGCAGAATCCCCCATCGCCTTGCCCGTGGTGGGTTCGGCGATGCTGGGGACATCAGGTATTAGGTCGGTGAGCTTCACATCCGCAAACGCCTTGACCCTGGCCTGAACACTGCGCGCCTTCGAGGCGTCGTTGAGTGCGTGCGTCAGGCTAAGCGTGAATCGAGCCTGAGCCGAACTCATCGATTCGACACCCGCCACCAGGACCGTATCGGCCACGCCCGACAAGATATCGCCCACAGCGTTGACGGTCGCGAGCCCGCTGGACGCGCAATACATCTGCACCGTGTAGGCCGGAATCTCGCGAGGCAATTGGCTGCGCAACACCACTTCACGCGCGATATTAGGCCCGTTCATCGGTGCCGAAACACATCCAACGATGCACTCGTCGATGATTTGCGGGTCGATATCGATGCGGTTGAGCAGCTCGTTGACTGCCAGGCGCGCAAGGTCGGCTTCGTTGAAGTCCTTGAACTCACTCCAAGCTTTAACAAAGGGAGTTCGTGCCGCTGCCACAATCGCAATGCGGTCGTCGCCGCCAAGACTTGGAGTTTTCTTAATTTTTGTCGCCATGATTGACCTCAAGCCTTGTAGAATTTTCGGTTATTTTTGGCCATGTCGACCAGGATTTGTGCGGGCGCGAGGCGCTTTCCATACGTTTCAGAAAGTCGGTCTAATGTCGCCACTATTTTTGGAATCCCGACCTCATCTGCGTAACGACAAATACCGCCACGGAAGGGAGGGAAACCGAGTCCAAAAATCACGCCGATATCGATGTCTCGGGGACTTGCGGCGATTCCTTCCTCCAGACAAAACGCACATTCGTTCAACATCGCGAGCCAGATGCGGTCGCGAATCAGGTCAGTATCCAGGTCGTTACGATCGCGGCCCATCGGCAGTTTGTCGTAGACGCTAAGGTCCACGCCCTTTTTCTCGCCGCCATAAAGATAGAAACCTTTGCCATTCTTGCGGCCCTTGCGTCCTTCGTCGGCGACCACCAACAGCGATGTAGGCTGGTCTAAACGGTGTTTGAAGGCCTCTCCAAGCACCTTGGCCGCTTTCACGCCGACGTCGATTCCGACCTCGTCCGTGAGCTTCAAGGGGCCGATTGGAAATCCGAATTTTTCCATCGTTTTGTCGATGGCTTCGACGCTTGAGCCTTCCTGCAGAATCCAGCCAGCTTCGTTGATGTAGGCTCCAATGACCCGGCTGGTAAAAAAGCCTGGTCCGTCAGACACCACGATGCAGGTTTTGCCCATGTCCCGCCCGACTTTGAGGGTCGTCGCGATGGCACGGTCGCTGGTCTTGTCGGTCTTAATGATTTCGAGCAGCGGCATTTTATGAACGGGAGAGAAAAAATGCATCCCGATCACGTTCTCAGGATGTTTTGCGTTTTTCGCGATTTCACCGATCGGAATGGTCGAGGTGTTGCTCGCAAAAATAAGCTCAGAATTCCCGAGAGCTTCGATATCCGCCAAAATTTGGCGTTTTAATTCGAGATCTTCAAAGACGGCCTCGACCACCAACTCGCAGCGTTCAAAGCCGTCGTAGGTTGTGGTGCCGCTGATACGACCCATCGCGATGTCGGCTTCTGCTGACGACATCGAGCGTCGTTTCACCTGTTTTTGGTAAAGCTCGTTGCAGTAATTTAATCCCCAACCCAGACCCTTGGCGTCGCGGTCTTTGAGGCGGACATTATAACCTTTAAAGGCTGCGACCTGGACGATTCCCGCGCCCATCAGGCCGGCGCCAAGTACTCCAAGCTTTGTGACTTCGGTGGGCTTAACGGTCTTGGCGACAATGGGGTCCTTGTCGATCTCGGTCTTCATGAAAAATAAATTAATCAGGTTTTTAGCGACATCGGTCTGAACCAATTCGATGAAGGCCTCGGATTCGGCCTTAATGCCTGCATCAAAACCTTTAGCCAGGCCTTTTTCGATGACCTCAAGCGCCTTCAACGGGGCCGGATATTGGCCCTTGGTCTGCTTCATCACGGCTTCGCGAGCCTTATTAAAAATAATCGAACGGGCCGGCGTGGCGGCCATCAATTTCATGGCACCAGCGGTGGGGTCCGCCAGAACGTCCTTCAAGTGTAAACCTGAATCCGCCTTCCGTTCGCCATGGAGCTTCTTGGCCAGTTCGGCTGCGGTCTTAAGCAGGATGGCCGGATGCACGACGTCGTCGACCAAACCCGCCTTAAGCGCTTTGCGGGCGTTCAATTGTTTGCCGGTCAAAATCATGTCGAGCGCGACTTGGAGGTCAACAACCTGCGGCAACCTTTGAGTGCCGCCGGCACCGGGAATTACACCCAGCATGACTTCTGGAAGGCCAAGCTTGGTTTTCGGGGATTCCGAGGCGACTCGCGCGGTGCAGGCCAAGGCGACCTCAAGGCCACCGCCAAGACAATTCCCCTGAATGGCGGCCACAAAAGGGATGCCCAAATCATCAAATCGAGCCATCAATTCGTGGCCCTGTTTCACCAGGTCTTTAAGACCAGTCGGGTCATTCGCGAATCGCTTAAGCTCCTTGATGTCGAAACCGACGATGAAGTCTTTTTTGCCGCTATAAACAACGGCGCCTTCAAGGTTCTTTTGTCCCTTCAAATCCGTCAGAATCTCGCCCATTCGTACGGACATGGCCGGGGACAACGTATTCACGCTCTCACCCTGTATATCCACACAAATATAGGCGATTCCGTCGTCGATTTTCACCGAAACTAATTTATCCACAGCCATCTTCGCTCCCAAGGCAAGTCGTAAGTCGACGCATTGAAGCCATATTGACGCACTGTGTCAACCCCAAGTGAGTGTTCACTTACTTATCACCAATAATTCAAGGGCAAGCAGTAGAGTCGGTTTTGCACCAACCCACGCCAAACGCACTATATTGTGTGGCGATGGGCACACAATACTCAGCGGGTTTGCAACCTTTGGCGGATTTCAATTCGCAAAATCTGGAACAAGGAGACGTCAACTCCGTTTGCTTCACACCCTGACAGACACTGCCTGGATAACAGGTGCCCTGGAGCTCTGGCGGGTCATTCACGGTCGCACGGCTGGTGCAGAGATCGTCGTAGACGACAAATTCACAGGTGTTATCGGTGACGATCAGGCCGTCTCGACACACGGTATTGAATTCCGTTTGGCTGAACGGAAGCAAGTCACAATACTGGCCCGATGGGCAGCCGGTTTGTGCGACGACATCGCAGCTCGCAACCCCTGTCTCTGGTGGAGGAGGGGGCTGACAGACATGCCCGGTGGGGATGACGGTGCGCGGCAATTCGCTGAGACATCCACCGACCTCTCCGGAGTCTCCCGAATCATCGGAAGCGTCGGCGAGCATGTCGGACGGGGCGTCTTCGGACATGTCCACGACGAGGTCTGCCAACATGTCATCAACGGCCATGTCGGCGCCAATCTGAGCATCAAGATTCACATCGGAATTCGTACCGACATCACCTGCGTCAGCCTTCCCGGACGCGTGGACAGAGTCCAGCGAATCGAAGGTCGAACACCCGCATAGGAGCAGCGACATCACCCAAATCCCTTTCATTCACACTCCCTGATGCGACGGCGAATCGGAAATTAAACACACTCGAACTATCGAACGGAACAATTTGTAGCATCCATTTCACAACGGCCGATGCCAAGCTCATTCCAATCAGGAGCCAAAGGTATGCAGTACTCCGATCCACGACACCCTTCTGCCGTCGCCAATTTACAGAACCTGGCACAGGAAGTGGTAAGTTGCGTGGGCCCAATGGCAGGACAGGCGCTTCCGGGATAACACGTGCCTAAGGATTCCGGCGGCGAGGTGGTGTTTGCGCGCGTACTGCAGACGTCGTCATGCGGAACAAAATCACACTCAGGATGCGTCGGATGCAACGCGACACACGCAGTCTCCAGTGTGCCCAAGTATAACCGCACCAAACAAAACTTGCCCGGCATACAGTTTTGTTCAACAGGGTCACAGATCGCATTCCCAGTCTGTGGAGGGATGTACGAGCAGACATGCCCGGAAGTGAGCACGGGAGTGGGCAATTCGGTGAGACATTCCGCGATACCACCAGAGTCATTGGACGTATCGGCGACCATATCGATTGGAGTATCGGCACTCACGTCTATCGTGAGGTCCGGCAACATATCGCCCCGCATGTCTTGCGCAACCAAGTCGGCGCCAATCTGAGCATCAAGATTCACATCGGAATTCGTACCGACATCACCTGCGTCAGCCTTCTCGGACGCGTGGACAGAGTCCAGCGAATCGAAGGTCGAACAACCGCATAAGAGGAGCGACATCACCCAAATTCCTTTCATTCACACTCCCTGATGCGACGGCGAATCGGAACTATTGATCGGGACAATCCGTGGAATCGGTGGCGCAGCGGCCGATGCCAAACACATTATATGGCGCCGATATGGGCACACAATATTCAGCAGCATCGCAGCCCTTGGCACTTTCCAATTCACAATACTTGGCGCACGGAGACGTCAGCTCGCCAGGCTTTATTCCTCGACAGATACTGCCCGGATAACAGGCGCCTTGCGACTCCACCTCACCGTCCACCGTTGCACGCTGAGCACACGCGTCGCCATATGCGACAAAATCGCACGTGCTCGTGGTCACGCTCAGGCCATTGCGACACACGGTCACCACCGTGGACTGGTTGGTTGGCAGCAAGTCACAATAATTTCCAAGCGGACAACCTGTCTGCTCAACGACATCGCAGCTCGAAAACCCGGTCTCAACCGGAATGATCTCGCAGGTGATACCTGTTGGGAGCCCGGTGCGAGGCAATTCGCTCAGGCATGCTCCTCCCAAATCTTCAGCAATATCCGCCTGCATATCGATGGGTGCATCGGCCTCGACGTCGAGGCTCAGGTCGTCTACGGCCATATCGACTGCGATCTCAGAATCCAGACTCAAATCGGCGTGGGTGCCCACATCACCAGAATCTTCCGTGCCGGACACGTACTCGACATCAAGCGAATCGAAGAGCGAGCAGCCCGACAAAAGCAACGTCACCGCCCAAATTCCTCTCATACACAAACTCCGTATCGGCCGGCTCACCTTAGCAGCATCGCTCAACGTTCGCTAAGTCTCCACGCGTCAAAAACACGCCGCGGTAGGGGCGCTGCAATACCCTAATCCCATGTCACTTATTTCGGCTGCGATTGAAACACAGAACTGATCGGGCTTGCAGCCGTATCCTGACTCCAGTCGACAATATCCAGTGCATGAAGTGGAATCCTGATTACTTTTCAATGGCGGGCAAAATCCACCGGGGTAACAAGCGCCTAACGTACGAACGATGGCGTCTTCGCGAACCGTGCAGGACTCGCTACGTCCAATGCACCCCTCAATAATGGACGTGCATCGGGCCACGAGACCCATTCCAGTGTAGACCACGGTGCAATATTGGCCTTCCGGACACCCATTTTGTTCCACCACGTCGCATGCAGGAGGCTTGGTTATCGGGGGGATGGGATCACAGACTCCACCGGACGGGATATTGGTGTACGGGAATGCAGGAGCACAGATATTTTGTGGCATATCAGGCGCGGCATCATCCGCGCTATCCATGCCGACATCGCCGATATCGGCGTCCATTTGAGATAAGTCGTCTGAGACGTCCGCGACGTCCACATCGGAGAGAGCCGAGGCATCGGAGAGGTCCGAGACGTGGCCCAAATCAACATTTGATTCGTAAACCACATCCAAGGTATCGAAGAGCGAGCAACCCGACAGAAACACAGCGGCAATCCAAATTCTTCTCATACAGACTCCGTCAGGTTCCCATCGCAACACGCGAGGTGCGACAACCGGATCATCCTAGCAGGCCGTGGCCGCGCGCCAAAACGTCGATGATTCAGCGGTAACGCAAGTCGAAGAACGGCTTCACGTAATTCGCTTCTTCGGCCAAATCCGCGCTCATCAGCGGCGATTCGTAAAGGAAACCATCCGGGAACTTCAACCGAACGCCGGTGCTGTCACGGACCTTAATGGTCACTTCGGGCGCGGCTTCGTCTCTGCGGCTTCGGTTAAAGAGAACCGCCAACCTCAGCAACGCTGTCAGGCGTGGTGCGACGTCGTTGTAGGGCGGGTGCAGGTCCACGAATCGATGGGCCTTAAACGAGCGACGATGGCTTCGAATCATGGCCCAAAGCACCTTTTGGTCGTCGCGCGAAAAGCCCGCCATATCGGAGTTTTCGACCAAATAGGAGCCATGTTTATGATAGCGACTATGCGCGATCGAGAGCCCGATTTCGTGAATCTGACAGGCCCAGCGCAGGTAGGTTTCACACCGTTCTGCCACCAACCCCCAGTCCTGAGCGACCTGTTCAAGCAACATCACCGCAGTCGCTTCGACTCGGTAGGCGTGATCGGCGTCAACCTGATTTTTTGCGGCGAGCCCACGGATCGTCTGGTCGCGAATATCGACATGCCGAAAACGCCCCACCAGGTCGTACAAAAGACCTTCGCGCAAAGCTCCGTCCGAGACGGTCATCTCTTGAATTTTGAGGGAACGAAACGCGCCCAACATGATCGCCAGACCACCAGGGAGCACTTCGGCACGACCATCGGGCAGGCCTTTCAATGACGTGATTTTCTCGATCTTGCCGGCGTCGATCAGCATCTGCCTCAACGTCTTGAGCGCCTTGTAGGTAATATTCTTGTCGATGCCATTGGCGGTGATCACCTCATGAACGGCACGCACCGTGCCGGAAGAACCCACAGCCGTCTGCCACCCGAGGTCTTTGTAGCTCTTTTCGCTAGGCCGCAACTCCTGTTGGGCCGCAATCATCGCTTTGTCGAAACCGCGTTTATTGATGACGCCGTTGGGGAAGTAGCGTTTCGAAAACGAAACACATCCCATGTACTTACTTTCGCGGATCAGCGGATCGAATCCCTGACCGATGATGAATTCAGTCGACCCACCGCCGATGTCCATCACCAGCCGTCTTCCGCCACCTGGCCCAATCGAGTTGGCAACACCAAGGTAAATCAGGCGGGCTTCCTCGGCACCGGCAACAACCTCGATTGGATGACCAAGGACCGCTTCAGCTTGCTTGAGAAAAGTCCGCGTGTTGATGGCTTTGCGGAGCGTGTTGGTGCCGACTGCCCGAACGCTGCCATCGGGCATCGCCCGAAGTCGTTCGGCAAAACGGTCCAACGCCTGCAGCGCGCGCGCTTGCGAAGCGACATCGAGTGTGCCGTCTTTCTGCAGCCCATCTGCCAGCCGCACCATCTCTTTGATGCGATCGATGATCTGGAGCTCGCCGTCGATCATGCGAGCGATGACCATATGGAAGCTGTTCGAACCAAGGTCGATGGCTGCGATGACTTCCGGAGAAGGTTCCGGGGGACGGTTGATCATGGACGACTCAAAGAAAAAGTTCGTAGTCGTACACGATACCGGTGAAGAGCCCGAAATGGCCCTGATATGCACCGTTGTAGATGATGTTCGCAGTTTCGTAGTTGTTGCCTTCGCTGCGTACTCGGTCGCTGGTCTTGGAGCCAAACCCCAAATTATATCCCAGACGAAGCTCGAGCGGGATACGCACGACGCCAACATTGAACTCCAGACCGGCTGTAAGCATGCCCAACGTGTAGCTCGAGGTCTCGGCCGTATGTGGGTTTGAGTAAACCTGTGGATCTTGGGTAAACGTCGTTTCCTGCTGCATCACAAATTCGACGCCAAGCCCAAATGCGGGCCTCACTACGGCACCTGGCACCACGAATTTCGCGAGCAAGGGCACGCGAATGGAAGTGGTGCGTTGTTCCTGATTTACAGTCGTGATCTTGTTTCCAGAGGAATCGTTGATGTCCTGAAAACCGTCTCCATTATCGTACGAGACGTACACGCCTGACTCGAGACCAATCAGATCGATCAGTCGTGCTTCGAACGACAAACCGACACTGCCACCAAGCCCAAACGAAGGGAACACATTTGGATCGTAAATTCGCTCAGCTCCACCGATATTCCACGCCTCGTCTTCTGGAACACCGCTACCAGCGGAGCCCGCAAGTCCGCCCTTCAGGCCAACCGCGAGTTTCAACGAGAGGGGATCTTGAGCCGAAGCCGTCGACGCGAACGTCGAAAGCGTGGCGACTACCAAAAATGCAGACAGGATTTTCATGAAGGACCTCCTTAAACCGCCCTTTGATAGCGAAACAGAAGGTCAAATAGCAAGCCGGAAGGCTAGAACTGCGCGCTTATGCCCAGTGTCGGCAGGACAGGCAGGCCCGTAACAGGCGCAGAATCTGTGAAATCGTAGTTGTAGCGCGTGCCCTCTTGGTTTTCCTGGTTATAGACGTTCTGCACGTCCAAGTAGAATCCAAGCAACCACGTGTCGAACACGAATTTTTTGTCGACTCGCAGATCGAGCTGATGGAACGTCGCTTCGCGCACCGAACCACGCTCTCCATAGATGGGCTCGTACCCGTCTGTGTCGGAGTTGTAGGCGCTTCCGACGACCGGAGTCGCAGGTGCGCCGGTGGTCAAACGGAAGCGTGCTGAGACGTCGAACCCGTAGGGCAAGTTGTAGCCAGCGACCAACGTGATGATATGCGTCTGGTCGTATTCGTAAGGAACAAATTCGCCAGTTTTAAGGTCAAGACGTTCCGAGCGACTCAGGGTGTAGGCGAGCCAGCCAAAGAACCGATTTTGTGGGTAATGACGAATCAAGACCTCAAGGCCGTAAGCGCGGCCTTTGTCTTCGTTCTTGAAGACCAGCGGATCCGTTTCGCCGTCGGGAGTCACCTCAAATTCGCTGGTTGGACTCAGGATATCCCATTGGTCGCGGTAGAAAGCCGTGGTGTCCAATTCGACGTATTCCAAAGGGCGGTATTCTGCGCCGATGGCGTACTGAATCGTTTTTTCGAATGTCAGGTCTGGATTGCCAAATGTGGGGTCTTCGCTTCCAGGGCTGGTGGGCTGAGTGAAAAGACCCACGCCGCCTTTGCCCACAATTTTGTCCGCAATATCCCATCTAAACGAGAACCTAGGCTGCACCGAGGTCTCGCCGATCGAACCGTAATGGTCGACACGAACGCCAGGAACCAAGAGCAGCGGCTTCCAAGGTTTGGCCTCGAATTCGGCGTAGACTGCGGGCTGAAGTTGCCCTGAAGTCGCTGACGATTCGATGCCGTCCCTCGAGAAATTCGGACGTCCGTCGCCTTCACCGTCATTGGTGTCAGAACTGTCATTGAAGCGGGGAGTTCGGATCGTGAAATCGGCGTACCCCATATTCATGTCGGTGCCGAAACGCAAAGCCAGCCCGTCCGAAATTTTCACGCGCGTGTCATTGCGCAATTGCGAAATGTTCGCGGTGGCATCGAAGAAGAAATTCTCGGCGGCTTCGAACGACGTCGTATTGATGCCGTACGACAACATCATCGTATTTTCGATCGGCAAGTCCGGACGCCATTCCCAACGAAACTGACCACGAATAAACTTATTACGCAGGTCAATGCCAGTCACCTGAACGTCCGCATTTCCCTGAGGTTCACCCTTGGGAAAAATCAATTCGATGGCGTCGTCCGAACCGTAGACGAAGAGTTCTAGTTTATGATCTGGAATCCCCTTGTAGGTCGCCCACATCTGGTAATCGTAATACCGCGGCGCCACAAAAACATCGGGGCCATCATCGGGCAGAATCAAAGGCAAAAAGACATCAAAATAGGACCGACGTCCGCTTATCGCGATGCTCAAATCATCGGTGATGGGGCCTTCCACCAAAATACTCGCGTCCAAAAAGTCGATGTCCACCATGCCGTGGATTCGGTCGGATTTTGGTGCGCGCGTCTTGATGTCGATCACACCACCCGTGGCGCGACCGTAATAAGTGCTGAAATTACCCGGATAAAATTCGATGGCCTCGATCATCTCGGAATTGATGACCGCTGGACCGCCAAAGAAGTGATAAACGAGCGGGATATTATCGCCCTGCAGGAACACTTTTGTGTCCTGTGGCGCCGAACCACGCACAATGATCAAACCACTGACAAATGGGGCGCGAGCCACACCTGGCAAGTTCTGAACAACGCGCACCACGTCACCGTTGGTGCCGGGGATTCGACGAATTTCGTCGAGTTCCAGACGCTGGCGCGACACTTCGGTTCGGGCGCGCTTGGCCTTCGTGGTCACCGAATATTCGTCGTAATATTCTTTTTCGACGTAGAAAGTCCCCGTCGTTCTTTCACCCGTTTTTACATCAACTTCTGTGGTCGAAGTAAAATATCCATCGGCCTCAAATCGTAAGGTAAATTTCCCGATGGCAGCGCCGCGGAATCCAAATTTCCCTTCGGAATCGGTGTACGTTTCCGACACCGGTTCGCCGCTGGCCTGATCGATGAGTTGCACTCGCACGGCCGCCAGTTGTTTTCGTGTGCCGGATTCCAGGATTTTTCCGTTCAAGTTTTCCGGGGATGCCACGACGGAATAATTGGCGGAGCTTTCCTCGCCATTCAACAATTCGATTTGGGTTGTCAGATCGTCGTAGCCCGCGATCTTGAGCGTGACATCGTAAACGCCTGGAGGCACATCCATGAATCCGAAGCTGCCGTCCGCGGCCGTTTTCATCGAAGCTTCAGGCACAGGGTCAAAATCTGTTCCCGTGTATCGGATGGCCACCGATGCTTTCACGCCCTTGCCGGTTTCTTTGTCGACAATCTTTCCTGTGAAACTTGAGGGAAGAATCGGCAGCGAGAAATTCACGATAAAAGACAAGACGACGGCGGACGGAACACCGTTGATTTCGGCGGGACTGAAGGTGAACCGTTTTGCGGCTTCGACGGCCGCCTCATCGAGTCCAAAACCGAGTCCTTCGAGGACTTCAACCTTTGAAACACCCCCGACAGAATCGATGGTTAGACGCAATTTCACATCGCCTTCGACTCGGTTGTCGATCGCGTCCTGCGTGTATTCCGCCTTCACTTCACTCGTGAGCGCCGGCGCTTTGGTCACGCGAACGTCGCCGTCCGCTTGTTGTGCGAGTGCGATAGTTGGCGCCGAGGCCAGTCCCAATAATGCCAAAAAGATAAGTTTTTTCATTTCCGAACCCCCACAACATTGAGGCTTCGTTGGGCCCAATCGGCCCCGAGTCGACCGTCACGAACAATCGACCAAAGCGTCACATGACAATCGTCTTCAGGACGGTCGCCGGTTACCGGAGTCGCAGGACACGGGTCTTGGCCATCAGGAATGCCATCGTCGTCAAAATCACCGTCGCTCTTCCTTGGCAAAGAGAACTCCGAGACTGACGCGAGCTCCAAGGTGTTTAGTGTGTCCTTGAAGATGCGTTCACTGGGGTCGTAGGTGCCCGCGGTCGTCATCCAACGGTAGACGACGACTTCACGTTCTGCCGGCAGGAACTCGGTGTCCGCACCTTGAGGCGCCGGAGGCTGCCAAATATCGACCGTGACTGGGTCCACAAGCGATCGTGTTTCGTAGGGAACTTTGGCATAAATATCCAACGAACCGTTGGGCGGAATGCTGACCCACCACAGACCTGGCTCAAGTGTGGGATCTTGAACCCAATCGATGCCCTGCTCCCGAAGGTAGGTCGCGGACTCCGCGTTGCCTGGCCGGATCTGAAGATCGACGACCTCGGGGTTTTGGTTTGCACCCTCGGAGCCAAGCCACAAGTTAACGCGTTTTCCGACGACGATTTCTTTGCCACCGGACTCTGCGATTAGACGCACCGAGACTTCGAGGCCCCGTGAACAATCGACAACCGGCACTGCGGCCGCGATTTCGGCGGGGGCATTTGCGGCGAAAGCCTGGATCGACTCACAATATGCGATGAGCAAGGGTTGTGGCGCAGGATAGGTAAACGCGGCGGTTGAGTTTGTCCCCAGATCAAAATCGAAGGGCGGAATCGTGGTGGCCTCGCCGCCACGCTCTTGAATTTGAGAAGAAAGAATCTGTGAAAGTTGCTCCGCCGTCAGAGGGCATTCAAAACCATTGCCGCCAGACGTTCTGAACGGACACCACTCCCATTTGTAGGTGATGGGGTCGTCGGTGTTAGTGTAGGTCAGCGCCTCGATCTGAGCGGTTTGCCCCGGACGGAGTTCGGGACGGCTCGATTTGACCGCCAAAACGCGGAAATCCAAGATCCTCCAATACGGCTCAAAGGTCCGTCCGCAGCCAGCCAAGAGGGCCAACGATACAATTCCCAGCGCCACTTTCTTCATCCAATCGCTCCTACCTGAATTCCGCCACGTTCTAACATGCCAAGATGCCTTCGAGAATGAAAGATGCGCCGGAGGGTGTTATGGTTCCCGCGATTCTAAGCAAGGATAGGGTTTATGGATCTTCTAGACGCACTGATTCCGTATGTGTTGACCTTCGGCCATAACGTCGAGCACCTGAATCTCGACATCGACTTGGGCGAAGACATCGAGGTCTTGTTGGTCGAAGACGAAGCCAACACTGACTTCTGTTATATCCTCAACAACAACAATCAGATCGCATTTGGCGGCCCCAAAGACATGGGCATGCCACTCTGGGTCATGTTGGATTGTGCGATTTTGCCCACAGCGATGATTGGCTTCATGGCGCACTCGGATTCTATTAATGACGAGATGTGGGAGATTCTAGAGCTCGAAGACGACTACGAAGGCATGGTTCCGATCTCCGAATATTGCGCCGCCTTGGCGATGGAGCCCGGCTGTGTCAGCGGCTTTTCGCTTCATAGCGTCGTTCCAGGCCACGGCATCGCGACGCGAACCAAAGCGCTTGCGCTGGCAGTCTTGGGCGCCACAAAACAAGTGGGCGTGACGCAATTTAATAATCCCGCGATCCGAGTCCACGCTCGATTTGGACCGATGCAAATCTTGGTTCATCGCCCGCCGGTACACACCCATCCGCAGGATAGTTTTGTGTACCATTTGAACTTGCCCGACCAGGACATGTTGCTCGAAATGGCGCGGGGCGGAGCCGAATTCGGTGTGCCCGATCGCCCAGCAGGCATCAAGTGGAGCTTCGATCCAGACTCGGAACAAGACCACTTGCGATTGGCCACCCATCTGGGGCGAAAGAAAAAAGCTTGGATCGTGTCTCCGGGTTGGAGAGGCACCACGGACGGCAACGAGATCGACATGATTCTGGGGGAATGATGCGGCGAGTCTTGTTCGTGTTTTGTGCCCTCGCCGCGTGCGGTGACGACGAGCCGGCTGAATGCCGACAGATTGCGGCTGCGGACTATGATGTAGCCTCGGGGTGGGAAGCGACGACCTATGCACCGACGCCGACCGAGCTTGGCTGCTACCCCTATCGATCGTCCACGGCTGAAACCTTTGGCACGTTTCTGAGCATGCGCACGAACGCCACGCCAACAGCAGGCATCGACAGCTGCGAAACCGCGATTGAGGCTCTGAATTGTGGCACGTACACCGGACCGGCAGGCACTCTGACGTTTCACGTGGGGAGTGCCGACCGTCTTTCCATGAAAGTCAGCGGAAAACTGAACGGAATCGACGTGGATACGACGTTGTATTTCAACCCATGTCAGCCAGGTTGTTTGGCGGCCGTGACGTTGAAAACGATCGACGATGCACAGCAAAAGGTGTGCGAGATTCCGTCCCAAAACGCCGTATGTTTATTCCCTGAAGCAGCTCATACCATCACGTTTGGGCGCATCGGGCTGGATTCCGTCGAGCTTCGTTTGGCGGGACAGAGCTACGCGTTGGAACGGTCGAATTAGGGAGCGGAAGCGTCGGCCGGGAAAAGCGGCACCAGCTGCAACTTGAGGCTGTTGTTGTCGAATCCCGACACCACAAAGACAGGGAACGACGACGCTGGGGTTGGACCATCGAAAACTCCAGCCTCCACATCCAAGATTTGAGTGAAAGGCAAATCTGACGCGACAATCGTGTGGGTTCGAATCCACGTGGGCGCCGCGGGCTGCCACATGTGCACAACGAGATCGTTCGACTGGTCCACCATGGCAAAAACCACGGTCCGACCATTCCCTGCAGAAATCATGTCCACATCCACAAGACTCCCCGTGTTGGTCACCAGCACCGACGTCATTGTGGAGTCGACTCTGTTGTCGGTTCGTATCGAATAGAAGTTGAGTTTTTTTGACGAAGCCACAACGACATAGGCGTCACCTACCTTGAACCCACTCATGGGTAAGTCTACAGGCAGCGTTTGGTCATGGGACCAACCCGTAGTGTTGGGATTTTTGACAAACACTTCGATGCCGCGAGACGACTCCACCAACACCGTCTTGCCATTCGGCGAAATCTCGACGCTTTCGCCAAAAGAATCGGTCGGGCTCAGACCCGCTTCTTCGGCCAGCGCGCCAACAATAGCCCAGTCCGTGCCACCGGTTTTGGAAATGATAAATGCGTCGGCAGCTCCAGGGGCTCCGACGACCCCGATTCCCCCGGGGGCGTTTCCGAATTCATCAATCTGAGCGAGCGCGATGTCGTGACCAAATCCAGAACCAACGGACCCGGTCAATTCCTGAGGGGGCGCACTCCCATCATTTGACCCAACCACCACTAACGCTTTGGAGTCCTGGCCGAGGGCGACCCACAAAGTGGCACTGGCCGAAATTGCAGTGATAACCGCACCCGAGCCTAGGCCAAAATCAAGGTCCCGAAACGTGCCGTCAGGGTTCAAAACGCCGTAAAGGTAGTTTTGCCACAACACCGCCATTCCCTTGCGTGTCGGGGCAAACTCCAGGGCAAATCGAGCACCTGGGCTGAAAAGAATTTCCGATGCGATGGTGCAAAGGTCGGTCGACGAATTACAGACCGATGATCCCGAACACGTTCCGCAATTATAATCGCAGATTGGACCGACTTCCGGCTCAAAAACGCCCTGCCCGCAGTGAAAATAGCCTTCGCAAAAGTCCGGCGCCGGAACGCATGCCGACGAATTCGTCGTGTTGTTCGTCGTGTTGTTCGTCGCGTTGTTCGTCGCGTTATTCGTCGTGTTATTCGTCGCGTTATTCGACGCGTTATTCGACGCGTTATTCGACGCGTTATTCGTCGTAAGATTATTGGTGAGATTATTAGTGGTGTTGTTGACGCCCAGATTGGCCGGGATTTCAGGGCTTTCCTGAAAAACACAGCCCCCCACCAACAACGCTAAACCGATCAATATTCTTAGCATCATTCAACCTTTTTCATCCAACTCAGGGACGAACCAAATCAAGTGCATTCGGGTGCTTATCGCTAGTCACCGACAACAAGTGGGAAAATCCGAGTCTTCGAGACATCGTCACGAGTCCCAGAAACCGTAAACCCTGGGGAAACGGTCGGTTGGTCGAAGACAGCCCCCTCAACCACGTCAAACGTGTCGAAATCAAAATTCGCTGGCGAAACGGTGTTCGAAAGAAACCATCGGTCCGAGCCCCGCTGCCACATCTGAATGATGGTGTTTCCCTGCAACTTAACCAGCGCAAAAATGACCGTCGAGTTGTTCAAACCAGAAATCACTTCCAAATCCAAGATCTCAGTGTCATCGCCGGTTTTGATGACCTCGACAGCATCGGCTCGCACGCGATCTTGATTGTCGATCCGGACGACATTCAAAAAACGGTCCGATGCAACCACTGCAAAGCCCTCTCCAACCGCAATATGTGCCCCGAAAAGCCCTTGTCCCGGGTTTGGAATGCGCTTGTCGTACGCCCAGGCCGCATCAACCAAGTGAAAAGCTTCGACTCCGTTGGATGAATTCACCAGAATTGTCCGCCCTTGTGGAGAGATGGCCACGCGGTCACCAAACGCCGAAGGAGGATTAGCGTCTGGTAAAGATTCCACGAGAGACTGAATCACATGCCAATCCGCCGCAGATGACCTGGCGATGACTTTTGCGTCCGTCGCACCCGGTGCACCGACCACGCCCATTCCATATTCTGTCGGGCCGAGTGGGCTCGCTTTTTCGGTGAGCGCGAGGTCAAGTGAGGTCCCGAAATCACTTCCAGATACTCCCTGGAGGGTCGTAAATTTCGCGCCGCGATCTGCCAGCGTGACCATTGAGGCTCCGGCCTGGCCAATGGCGACCCAGCGTGTGGCGCTGGACGAAATCGCCGTGATGGGCACATCAGGGGCTAGCTCCACATCGGCGAAGGTCACGGGAGACGGGAGCCCATCCGGAAGAACGAGACTCAGCGAATCATCACTCCACCAAACAACGATGTCTTTTCTTGAACTCGCCAAATCCTTGATGAGCAAATCCTGGCGTGGAGACGGCACAACCTCGTCCTTGGAGGAGCAGAGCTCAACTGCGGAAAAACATTGGGCATCAGCAGGGCACATGCCGCAATCGTAATGGCACGGGTTGCGATCCAAATCGTCGGTCGTTCCACTTCCGCACAGGAAATACCCCTCACAGAATTCCGGTTGGGGCGAGCAATCAGGCAGGGCTGTGTTATTTGGGCCGGTCGTTGTGTTGTTGGTCGTGTTATTTGGCGCATTATTCGTCGAATTATTCGAAACATTATTCGTCACGTTATTCGTCGAATTATTCGAAATATTATTCGAAATATTATTCGAAACATCATTCCTATCAGCCGGAATTTCGGGACTTGCCTGAAAAACACATCCGCTCGCCAACATCGCCAAAAAAATAACTATATTTCGCATTACTTAAACCTCAATCCATTCAACACACAAAAGCGGCCGTTCCAACATCAACCCTAATCAACGCAGTAGGTAGAGCCTTCCGCGTTCGCTGTACACGTTCCTAGCCCACAATCCGCGTTAGAATCACATTTCGGAACACAAAAACCGCTGGCATCGGCGGGTGTCGTGGAGCAAACGGCCCGGTCTTGTGACTGACACTCCATGTCAGAGTTGCAAACGAAATCACAATATCCGCTGGCGCCATCGTCCAGCTCCAGTCGGCACTCAAACCCGGGGTTGCAGCGCTGAGTCGCGGAGCATCCTTGAACACAAAAAGTCTGGTCGTCGGCACGAATACAAAGATTTTCGGTGCCGCAGCCCGTTCGATCACTTTTCGAAAAATTAAGCGCGGGGCGTTCGATAAAACAGCCTAAGAAGATGCATTGTCCACCGGAAGGGACACCACCCGCGTTTTCAACCTGGCAAAAGCTCGCAAGATAACCAGAGTCACAGTCTTCTTGAGCCGCGCACCCGCTGGTGAGATCGGGCAATGGGCAATCGCAGGCCTGAAAACCAAACGTGACGCATCGGGTCGTCTCGACCTTCGTGTCGAAACATTCCCCCGCGGGAAACGCTTCGACAATATCTCGAAACGCAAAATCACTTTTATACTTCTTGATGCAAGATTCGGGGCCAGTCCCCAGGCATTTCTCATACTCCGCGGCCCGAATCGACTCTACGGGATTCGTGAGCTCGCAGTTGTCGAGGACACATCTGCCCAAGACAGTATCGCAGAATTCTGCGCACTTCTGTACGAGTGGATTCAACAAATTATTTGTCGAATTATTGGTTGAGTTGTTCGGTGAGTTGTTGGTTGCGTTATTAAGCAGATTGTTCGGATCAATGACACTGTTATTTGTCGAACCCTGGGGCGCTTCAATCTCAGGACTTTCCTGAAACACGCATCCGCTTACAAGCAACGAAGCCACCATTAGTTTTCGCATTTTCAAGTCTCTAAAGAAATCTGCATAATTTCGGCCACGCAACAGGTTCTAGGGTTAACACGACCTGACCTGTCAAAACAGTGGGCGGACGTCAACGAGTCGATGATACCAGCTCATGAAACATCGATCGACATCGCGCACCCGTGAATTGGAGTGGGCCCAGCCAGCTTCACAGGCCGCACCTCGTGAGAACTGTCGGTGGAGAAAGCCAGCGCCCCGCAAACTCGCTATTTCAGCGTGACCACAAGGTCACCCGTTAGGACAGAAATCCCAACTTCGACATCCACCCGATCGACGATGCCTGCCCTTGGCGCCGTAATCGACGTCTCCATTTTCATGGCCTCAGTGGTCAGCAACACCGCGCCCTTCTCGACTGCATCGCCAGGTTTCACCATAACTTGCAGGACCTTGCCCTGCATCGATGCGCCCACATGATTGGGGTTCGTGCGGTCGGCTTTCGGGCGACGGTCTACGGTCGTTTCGACACTGCGGTCGATCACGATGACTTCTCGTGGCTGCCCATTCAGCTCAAAATACACGCGGCGTGAGCCGTCGTCAGAGAGCTCACCGGTGGCCAGCAGTTTGAGAACGAGGGTTTTTCCGTCCTCGATATCGACCATGGTTTCTTCGCCGACTTCCATGCCGAAGAGGTAATGCACGGTGTCGAGCATCTCGTACTCGCCAAAATCGCGAACCTCTGTCGCCATGTCCGAAAACACCTTCGGATAGAGAGCATGGCTGATTCGCTCGCGACGCGTGGGCTTTCGCTCGAGCAGTGTCTGCAGAACTTCATCGTGGGTTTCCCAAACGTAATCCGCCAGATGTCGACCAGCGCGGTCGGTAAATGGCGTCTTGTCGCGAATCACGATCTTCTGGAGTCTTTCGGGAAAGCCGCCATAAGGCTGGCCAATCAAGCCCATAAAGAAGTCGACGACCGACTGAGGAAAATCGAACTGCTCGCCGGCCTCATGACGCTCAAAGAGGTCCTCGACCGTCATGTCGTTTCGAACCAAGAACATCGCAAAATCGGCCACGACTTTGGACGTTGGCGTGACTTTGACGATGTTGCCCATCGCCAGGTTCACCTCATGGTAGGTCGTCTTGATCAGGTTCCACTTGTCGCCCAGCCCAAGCTGGATCGCGCGGGGGCGAAGGTTCGAATACTGGCCACCGGGGATTTCGTGAAAATACACATCGGTGGTTCCGGACTTCATACCGGATTCAAACGGATAGTAGATGTCGCGAATGCGTTCCCAATAATCGGCTAAATCCTGCAAGGACTCGACATCGAGGTCTGGTTTGCGAGGATCAGGCCCAAGGGCCGCAGCCAGTGCATTTAGGGACGGTTGGCTGGTGAGCCCCGCCATACTGGAAAGAGCGCAATCAACGACGTCGACGCCGGCTTGGGCCGCCATCATGTACATCGCGACGCCGTTGCCCGACGTGTCGTGCGTATGAAGATGAATCGGCAAATCGGTCGAATCACGAAGGGCCGAAATCAGGGCCTTTGCGCTCAAAGGTTTAAGCAGACCCGCCATGTCCTTGATCGCCAGAATATGGGCGCCGCGCTCCTCGAGGTCTTTGGCGAGCTTCACATAATAATCGAGCGTGTATTTATGCTCGGTCGGGCTCAGAACGTCGCCCGTATAACAGATACAGGCCTCTGCAATTTTGCCCTGTTTGGCGACTTCTTCGATGGCGAGTTCCATATTTGGCACGTAATTCAACGCATCAAAAATGCGGAAGATATCGACGCCTTTGGCGGCTTCTTCGATGAACGAGCGCACCACATTATCGGGATAATTCGTATATCCGACGGCATTCGCACCGCGCAGGAGCATCTGCAGCAGCTGACCCGGCATCTTTTCGCGAATCAAATCCAGACGCTGCCACGGGTCTTCCTTGAGGAAGCGCATACAGACGTCAAAAGTCGCTCCGCCCCAGACTTCGTACGAAAACATCTCGGGCAGCAGGTGCGCGGTCTGATGAGCCACGGCAGTGATGTCGCGGGTTCGCACACGTGTTGCCAGCAAGGACTGGTGCGCATCACGAAAGGTCGTGTCGGTCACCAGCAATTTCGGGTGTTCGCGCATCCACGATCCCAATCCCGTCGCACCGCCTGCCTCGAACGCCTGGAACGCCGAAGACTTGGGCGGCGTTATGAGGCTGGTTTTCGGGGGCAGAGGAACCAACAAGGGATCAGGGCGCTTATTGCGGCCCGTTCCGCCTGGAGGACCGTTGATCGTGATGTCTGCAAGGGCGCGCACGGCCTTGGTTCCGCGGTCTCGGCGACGAGGATAAACAAAGAGGTCAGGGGATTCGTCGATGAAACGCGTGTTGGTGTTTCCGCTGAGGAACCCCGGATGTTTCACGACGTTCATCAAGAACGGAATATTGGTTTTCACACCGCGAATTCGGAATTCGGCGAGGCTTCGTCCCATGCGCTGGGCGGCGTCTTCAAGGTCGCGACCCCAGGCACTTACTTTGACCAACATCGAATCGTAGAAAGGCTGTACTTCAGCGCCAGAACCGCCGATGCCCGCGTCGAGCCGGATGCCAAAACCAGCCGCCGATCGATAGGTGATAATTTTACCAAAATCAGGGGCAAAACCTTTTTCTGGGTCTTCAGTGGTGATGCGGCATTGCAGCGCCTGCCCGTGGAGCTGAATCGCGTCCTGTGACGGAATCCCGATTTCGACATCGTCCAGGCGATGGCCTTCGGCGATTCGAATCATGGTCTTGATGAGGTCGTAACCCGTCACCATCTCGGTCACGGTATGCTCGACCTGAATGCGAGTGTTGACCTCGATGAAATAGACCTTGGTTTCGCCGTCGATTTCTTCGAGCAAAAACTCAACCGTGCCCACGCTCGCGTAGTTCGTCGCGTTGGCCAACTGGATGCTGTAGGCGCAAAGCGCGTCACGGACTTCGGACGCGAGATTGGGCGCCGGCGCAAGCTCGACGACCTTTTGGTGCCGGCGTTGAATCGAACAATCGCGCTCGTAGAAATGCACCCGGTTGCCGTGATGATCGGCCACGATCTGCACTTCGATATGCCGTGGTCGTTCGATGAAGCGTTCGATGAAGACCTCGTCCGACCCGAACGAAGACTTAGATTCGCTGCGGGCGCCGTTAAACGCCTCGGCGACCTCGTCATCCGAGCGAACGACACGCATACCGCGTCCACCACCGCCGTGGGCCGCTTTGATCAGGAGTGGGTACCCGTTGGCCTTTCCGAAAGCGAAAACGTCCGCCACGTCGTCAACAGCGTCCTGCGTGCCAGGAACCACCGGAACACCGGCCAAAAGCGCCGCCTTTCGCGCACTGACCTTATCGCCCAGAGCCCGCATCACCGCTGGCGGAGGACCGATCCAGATGATGCCCGCATCGATGCATTTCTGGGCAAAATCGGCATTTTCCGACAAGAAACCGTAACCTGGATGAATCGCGTCGATGCCATGGCGTTTCGCCAACTCGATGATCTTATCTCCATCGAGGTACGCCTCAACAGGCTTGCCCTGCTCGCCCACTAAATACGCGCGATCCGCCTTGTAGCGATGGATACTCAGGCGATCCTCCCACGAATAAATCGCAGTGGTACGGATACCGAGTTCGGTGCATGCACGGAAGATTCGGATGGCGATTTCGCCACGATTGGCAACAAGGATGTCTTTCATATTCGGTCAGCAGTGAGCGGTGAGCAGTGAGCGGTCGGCAGTGAGCCGTCAGCGGCGCAAAATATTGTGCCGCGCGACGAGCGAGGGTGCAATCCGATCGATGGCAGAAGATTAGGTTTCGCAACTTCCTAAACGAATGACCGATAACACAACACTAGGAGGCTATATATGCGACGATATGAAAACCTGCGGTGTTACCAACGAGCCGACGCTGTGGTGTTGGCTATCTACGAGGATTCTCGAGAGTTTCCACACCATGAAACCTACGCCTTGCGTAGTCAGATACGGCGCAGCGCGGTTTCGATCGTTTCAAACATCGTTGAGGGTACATCGCGGTCTTCGACCAAGGAGCTCCGACAATTCGTCAGTTGCGCATATGGATCGGCCCGGGAGCTGTACTATCAGTGGGAATTGGCCATTCGACTAGGCTACGCATGCGAGGGACAACTGCTGAATGACATCGATGCTGTGGCCGCCGACCTTTTCAACCTGCGGCGTTCCCTAGATCGAAAAATCAGTGCCGGTCTTTAGCGCGACGACTTCCCGCGCGACCGCCACAAAACTACCACGTGCCATTCCACTCAAGCCGGAGCAGAAACCGCTCACTGCTCCCTGCCCACTGCTCACAAAAAAGCCCGCTTTCGCGGGCTTTTAGTTCATCTTCGTGCGCAGGTGAAGTTACGTTCCGGATAGTTGCGATGGTTCGCGTCGTTCACGTTGGAACAGACCCGGTTGATGGTGGACTTCAGGTCGTTGACCTCGTCCCAGGACAAGGACATCGAGTCGAATACGATGGGGACAGAGCCCGTTCCATTTTCGATTTTATCCATCAGAGGCTCGTACAAGCCTTCGCCTGTATTCCACATCGAATTGAAGTTATCGATGTAGGCATTGATGATGTTTTGGTAGCCCGAACCATCAAGGATGGTCACGTTTTCCATCGTGTTGTGTTCGGCGTTATCCGACAGGTTGTAGGAGCCCATGGCGAGCGTCTTGCCGTCGATGATCAGGTACTTGTGATGCATCTGTGCGGCGTAGGTGTAGTGCCAACGATACGAGTAGTACTTGAATTGAAGAGGGATGCCGGCTTCCTGCATCGCGTACGAGAAGTAGAACCCGCGATCGAGGCAGTCGTCCTTTTTCGCAACGCTTGTGCCGGCAGCTTCAAGGCAGGTTGAAAGCTTCGAGTCCTGAAGATCCGAGGTCGACTTGGCGATGAATTCTTGGCCGTCCAAATAGACGCGGACGTCGAGGTTTGGATTATTTGCCTTAGCTGCCAAAATGGCTTCCGCGATGGGGCGTGAGCGAAGGTGGCCGGAGGCAACCCAGATGCTGTCTTGTGCCGATGAAATCATGTCCACAAGGCGGTCTGCCACGGTGTTTCGGCCTGCAAGTGACGAGAACGTCGCGCCGTAACGTGAGGACTCATAAACCTTGAAGTTGGCCGAGGTGAAAACGGCATCCACAGCCGAATCATTGACGATATCTTCCGAGTCAATGGTGTCGCTCTCGAAGTACTCAAGGTCGGTATTCCACGAAAAGTCGCGGCTGTTGGCCCAAAGGTGGTTGAACTCGCGCTGGTAACGCATATTCAACTCGGCGTTGCCGTACATGAAGAGGGTGTTTTCGTCATATTTCACGCCAGCGCTGTTCGACCAGTTGCCAGAACCGGTGGCAAGAATACCTGCGTCGGTTTGGTTCTGGAACACGTTCAGGTCGCGCGGTCCGTCGATGAGGACAAATTTATGGTGCATGATTTTGTTGACGTAACGAACGTCGACGCCCATGTCCTCAAGCCGTGATGACTTGGTGTTTGCGGGGTCGCTCTTGTCTTCGTTGGCGGTCTCGAAGATGAATCGTACGTCGATGCCACGGGCCTTCGCGCGGCCAATGGCGGCACCAATCTTGGCGTCGCTGTAGCTGTACATCGCGATGTCGAGCGAGTGGGTCGCGGTGTCGATAAGCTCGGCGACCTTGGCCAAATGGCTCTGGTCGTAGGGCTGAGGCGAAAAGATGACCTCGGCGTTGCCGCTGACCACGGCTTCGCACGTGCTTCCAGCGACCATCTCGAGGAGTTGGCTCATAGCAACAGGGCCGACGTACGAGACGTCATCGACTTCAACGAGGCTTCCGAAACGATAATCGTCGCTCGTGCCCGGCAACGCATCGGCGCCATCACGCTGCGCGATGATATTCTTGGCTGCGCGGGTATGAATCCCGGCATCCTTCAGAGTTTCAACGGAGGTCTCGGCGTTGTTCAATTTCGACAGAAGCGTCTCGGTATCACACTCGCTGATCATGCTATCAGCCTTGCCGTCCGCAAACGCGACGTCGAACTCACCATCTGGTGATTCCATGTCGTCGGAGCCGCAAGCTCCCGCGAATGAGAGGGCGAGTAGGGCAATACTGATAAACTTGAACTTCATGACCGGGCTCCTGCTTTTTCTTCTATGCCATCATACAATGCACCAGCCGTGCCAACGGGCGCCAGTGCTTTGCGCCCGTGAATAGGTCAGGTATCTGGCGAATTCGTGGTAAATGGATCAACCATGGCAACTTCTCTTGCCATGTCTAAGGAACTACTGCCGGCGGCGCACAGTACCCGTAAGTCCCGTCAGGAAGTTCGAGTTCGAGCCGGCAGGTGAAATCAGGACGGCACTGAGAACTGCTGGTGCAGCCCTTGATGCAGTAGTTCTGGGTGGCATCAGCCTTGTAACACAGGTTCGTTGGGCCACAGCCGTTTGCATCACCTTTACTCGCGGACCCGATGGCCGCATCCGCGCCCATGATGCATCCCATTGCTAAACACACCCCGCCTTCTGGGCCGCCCATCGCTGAGGTAATGCAACTACCATTCAAATAGCCGGCGTTACACTGATTGTCTGCTGTGCAGGTCGTGTCCAATTCTGGCAGCGGACAATTGCAGGCCTCGAAACCAAAGCCCACACAACGCCCTATTTCGACATCCATATCGAAACAGTTTCCAACCGGCGCGTTATCGACTGCATCTCGAAACGACAGATCGCTTCGATAGCGACTGGTGCATGAATCAGCATCGGTCCCCATGCATTTTGCCAGGTTGGCTTGTCTGGCAGTCTCGACCGAGCCCGTGAGCGAGCAGTTATCGGTCACGCAAGTCCCCATGATAAGTTCGCAGTAACCGGTGCATTTCTGCGTGACCGGATCGACGACATTATTGGGGTTATTGTTGGTCGAGTTGTTCACGTTATTGGTCGAATTGTTCACAACGTTATTGGTGGCGTTATTTGACGTGTTATTGGTGAAATTATTTGGATTCACAATCACGTTAGGCGAGCCGCTGGTATCATTATTCGTCGTGTTGTTGCCCGACGCATTATTCGATGGGAGCTTCGACGAGGATTTTTTGGGGGTGTCACCACACGCGACCAGCGCCAACGCCATTACGATAAAAATTTTATACATTTTGTTCTCCATGATTTTGAGCGCATAAGAGCGATTTAGCCCGCGTGAGTCAAGCGCTTCGGCGAACACAGGTGAGATCGCACATGAAAATCAGCTTCAAAATCGACAAAGAAATGGCGGGCATGCGGCTGGACCACGCCGTTCACACCGGCGTCACAGCGAAAGGTCGAGAGCTTTCAAAACGCGGTGCAAAACAGCTCATCGATGCTGGAGCGGTGACGATAAACGGCCGGGTTTCTCGCAAAGCGTCGATGCCGGTATTGGCCAGCATCGAAATTGTGGTGGACTTGCCCGCGCCCGCCCCGACTCAAGACCTGGTCGACTTGAGTGATGCCGTTTTGTACCGCGACGAATACGTGCTTGCGATCAACAAACCGACTTGGCTTGCGACCCATGCCACCCGCGACCCGGCTCGGGATCACGCATTGGCTGGCGTAGAACGCATACTACGAGCCGAGGGCCTGAAATCTGTAAAAGTGGCCGTGCATCACCGACTCGATGTGGAGACGTCTGGAGTGCTGATCTTTGGCATCCATCCCGACGCGAACAAGGGCCTAGGCTCCGCGTTCAGCGACCGGCTCGCGCAAAAGACGTACCTTGCCGTCACGGTCCCTGGAGACGTTCCCGACACGTGGACGGTCGAGAATCATTTGGGCAAGGATTCGTCGGGGAAACGTGACCGAAGTGTGGTCGTCACCGCAGGCGGCGACCATGCGCTGACCGAATTCACGGTCAGGCAGCGCCTCGACGATGGTTTGGTGATTCAGGCCAAACCCCATACAGGACGAATGCACCAGATTCGGGCTCATCTTGCGGGGTCTGGCGTGCCGATTATTGGCGATTCGCTCTACGGTGGGCCAAGGCACTGGCGAGGCCAAAAGGCTGAAAGAATGCTGCTACACGCATGGAAGTTGGAGCTGCCACACCCGGTCACCGGGGAGCCACTGTGCATCGAGTCCGAGCTGCCGCCCGCGTTCTTGGTCGATACCGAACGTTAAACCAGTCGAGTTGGACCTCACGGCCCGCAGTCGCGAGGCCAGCCCGCCGGACCAATCACAGAGCTTGAGACCTGAGACCCAAGGCCAGGCTGGAGCCTGGCGGACCAAGCACACCGACTGAGAACTGAGAACTGAGAACTGAGACCCAGAGACCTGAGACCCAAGGCCAGGCTGGAGCCTGGCGGACCAAGCACACCGACTGAGAACTGAGACCCAAGGCCAGGCTGGAGCCTGGCGGACCAAGCACACCGACTGAGAACTGAGACCCAAGGCCAGGCTGGAGCCTGGCGG
>Ga0100385_1000574_pt1 | contig 42322 bp, 33 predicted proteins | sample CryGeymeta201509_FD_81543 | JGI IMG/M metagenome (GOLD analysis project Ga0100385, IMG submission 81543) | Groundwater microbial communities from Crystal Geyser aquifers in Utah, USA - Crystal Geyser metaG 2015-09 | ecosystem: Environmental > Aquatic > Deep subsurface > Groundwater | place: USA... | reverse complement strand
GTTTTTTTTTTTTTTTTTTTTATTAAAAAAAATGTTTTATTTCAATTTTGTTTCATAAAACGATTTTTATATAAAAAAGTATTACTAAAATTTTTTTTTCAATATAATAAATTATTTTTTAATAAATATTTAATATAATTTGGAATTGATTTTTGAATAATATTAAAACGTCCATTAGTATTTTTAGATATATTTAAATTATTATCACTTATTCGTTGATTTAAAAAATTACGTCAATAATTTTTTTCTTTTATATCCATTAAATTTAAATAAGAAATATTTTTAGATTTATCAAAAAAAAAATGTTTATTATAATTAAAAAATGTACTATTTTGGGTTAATAAAAAATTAGTATTTAATTTAATATTCTTAGTGATTAAATCTACTTTAAAAAAAAAATTATTAATAAAAAATGCTAATTTATTTTTTTTTCAGAAAAATTTTTTAGTTAAATAATTTTTAAAAAAAATATTTTTTTTAGATTTTTTTAAAATTTTATCATATAAAGATATAAATAAATTCATTTTATCTTTAGCTGATATTACTTTTTTTTTTAATTTTTCATTTTTTATTATAATATTATAACGTTGATTATTTTTTAAAATATAATATTTAGAATTTATTAAATATTGTTTTTTCATTTTAAAATAATGTTTAGAGATATAATTATAATAAGTTTTTCTATTATAAATAATCGTTTTATTATTATTATTTAAAATAAAATTAAAATATTTATTAAAATGATTTACTAAAATTTGTTTAGTAGATATTTTAAAATTTAATTTTTGTTTAATATTTTCTGGGAAAGTATTTAAAGAATTAAGATTTCTAGATACAATTTTCAATTCTTTTGAATAATTTCTGAAATCTTTACTTGAAGATTTTCATAAAGTTACATTTTTTTTAATATTTTCTACTTGAATTTTAAGTAATTCAGTTTTATTTGAAGATAATGATAAAAAAATAGGCTGAAAATTTTTAAATAAATTTCTTCTTAATTGTTTCTTTAAAAATTCCTTAAAAAAATTAAAAATTGCTTGACGTTCTTTTTGTGTATTTAATCATTGAACATTATAATTATTTTTTCTTCTTTTATTTCCTCTAGAATTTTTAATCATATATGTTACAGGTAAAGAATAAAAACTAAAAAAATTTTTAATAATATAATATATGTTTAATTTAGGATATTTTTTAGATAAATATTCAAAAGATTTTTTTGATATTTGTTGAAATAATTTAGATTTTCCCTTTAAAATTAAAAAAGAACAAATAAGTTCTTTATAACTTAAAAGATTTTTTTTATTATCTTTAGCTTCTTTCATAGTACTATATAATTTATTATATTTAAATATATTTTTAATGTAAAAATTATTTTTACTAATTTTATATTTAAATTTAGATTTATATGAATTCTTTTTTAAATTTACAAATAATTTATTAATTAAACCTAATTTTGAATTAATTTTAAAATATTGTTTTATATTATAATTTTTCATTACGGCGAATTATTTTACTTTTAAAGCTTAAACGTTTTTGAAGTTGTATAAAACCTTCTTCAGCTAAACGTAAATCATTAGTAGTTACTTCAAAAAGTATATTTCCAGGATATAAAGAAGTTTCTCAGTAACTGACATTACCTTTTCCTTTCCCCATACGAACTTCTAAAGGTTTAGTTGTTTTAGGAATCATGGGATATACGCGCAATCAGATTTTCCCTTTACGTTGTAAAGCAAAAACTAATAATTTTTTAAGCGCATTTAATTGCAAATGAGATATTTTTCCATATTCTAAAATTTGCAATCCAATAATTCCATATAATAAATTAGATGATTGAGTTATTCTCTTAAAACATAAATGTTTTTTAAAATGTTTTCTATATTTTTTTTTTGGTGGAAAATGTTTCATTTTTGTTTTTTAATTATTCTGATATATTACTATACCAAAAAGTTTTAAAAAATTTACTATATTTTGAATGATAATTATTACCGTATCATACTCAAAAACGAATACCATATGTACCTTTTTTTACCATACCTTTTGAAGAACTATATTCTACATCAATATCTTTTCTTTGAAGTGGAATATTCCCTGTAGTAAAAATTAAAGATTTAGTACGATTTCATCGATCAAAACGACCTTTAAATTGTATTCTCATACCTTTAATTTTAATTAAACCTCCAGCTAAATTTGATAAAATACGCATTAAAAAACGTAAAAAAGGAATTTGGCGTTTTGTTTTTCCAATATTTTTAGTTTGAAAATTAATAAAACGTAATAATGGTTTAAATTGTCGAGTAGTCAAAGCAATTAAAGCTAAGAAAACAAAATCTTGTAAAAAAGGTCCTTTACGTTTTCCGCGGCGTTCAATTAAGCTAGGTTGTTTTGATAATCATTTAATTTGAGTAGAAGCATTAATTTTTTGTAAACGAATTTTTTGTCATAAAAGTTTTGCTCCTAATTTTTTTACATTATCATTTTCTTCTAAATCAATAAAACGAGTTTGATATTTTAAAAAAGTTAAAGAATTTATAAAAAAAAGATTTATATCTGATTTTAAAATAATTTTTAAAGAATTTAATAAATCTTCTAAAGAAAAATGTCATTTAAATTTTGTAATTACACTATTTTTTTCAATAAGTTTTTGATAAAAATAATTAATATCATTTAAATGTTGATTAAAAACTTGTTTTGATGAAGATTCTTGAATATTTAACCCTAAATCTTTAGAAGAAATTGCTTTCATATTTTTAATTTTAGGTAAAGTATAATAAATATGTTTACTCATTAATTCTAAATATTTTCGCACCATATGTTCATTTTTAGATTTTTTATGATAATTTTTATTAAATTTAAATTTATTATAAAAACGCATAATAAAATGAGATAAATATTTTCATTTAGTTTTTATATTAGAATTATATTTTAAACGGTCTAATTTTCTTGAAACTGCAGTTTCTCTAATAGAAATTAATTTACGTGTTAAATAAAAATCTTTTTTATTAATAGTTTTTAAGTTATTTCCTAAAGTTTTAATATTAGATTGTGAATAATTTTTAATTAAGTTTATATTAATATTTTTAATAGAATTTAAAATTAAAGATTTTTCTTTATTTTTTAATGTATTTTCTTTTAAATTTGTTGAAATTAATTTTCCTTTAATTAAATTAATATCATATTTGTTATATAAAATATTAAATAAATTTAAAAAATTTTTTTCTAAAATTAATGAAAAATTATTAGAAATTTTAAAAAACTTAAAAAAATAATTAACATAAAGCATATTTTGATATGCAATATATTTTGATAACATCGCATTTTTTTCTAATATTAATAATAAAAAAGATAATTTAATATTTGAAGGAATATTTTTAAAATTATAAATAGAAAAAAATTCTAAAATAGGAAAATTATGATTAAAATTATTTAAATAAATATATTCTTTTTTTAAATAATTTCATAAAATATAAAAATTTAAAATGTTTTTATTTTGTAATAAATTTTTAAACCAAAAAAGCTGATTTAAAGATTTATTTTTATAATCATTTAAATAATATTTATTATTGTTTAAAATTTTAATAATATTTCCTTTTTTTCTAGTATTTTTACTAATTTGATTAAAAAATCAATTTTTCATTGTTTTTTTTTGATTAAAATGAATATCTTTAAATTTTTCTTTATTATCTTTAAAATTTTCTACAAAAGTATAATTTGTAGAATTTATAATTTTAGAAAATTTTTTTTTATTAGTTTTTTTTAAATAATTCAAAATAAATAATTTATCAAATTTTTTATTAGTATTATATATAGTATTTTTTAATTCAAAATTTTTAATTAAAATTTTTTTTTCTCAAGAAAATAAAATTTGAGATATTTTAATTCTATTCTTACTTATATTCTGATTAATTCCTGAATTTATATTTTTATTTCTTAAATTATAAAAAAAAACTAAAATTATAAATTTTTCAGATGATTGATTTATAATTTGAACATTACAAGCCAAAGCAGAAAAACGTTTATATAATAAGAAACTTTCAATAATCTCTTGAATTTTAAACATTTTATTTAATACTATACCATAGTTTCAACTTTCTTGAAATCATAAAGATTTTCATTTTCTATAAAACCCTAAACGTCAACCTACTGGATTTATTTTTTGACCTTTAATTCCCATTTTTATTTAAAGTTATTTTTTTCCATAACGGAAGGGTTGTCTTGTACGAACAAATTCTCCTAATTTGTGACCTACCATTGAATTATCTAAATGAACTTTAAAAAATGAAAAACCATCATGAACTCCTAAATCTAAATTAATAAATAAAGGTAAAATAGTACTACGTCTACTTTGAGTTTTCATTAAAAATTTTTCATCTTTTAAAAAATACGATTGAAACAAATCTTTGTGTACATAACTATATTTTCATAATGAACGTTTTCTACGCATATTTAACTCTTTGTCAAGAATATTTTCTTTTTTTTTTAGAAGTTTTTACATTTTTAGTTAAACGTCCAGTAAAAGATACTGAAGGACGTCCGGCTGAAGTTTTTCCTTCTCCTCCTCCGTGAGGATGATCTACAGGATTCATAGCCACTCCCCTTACGGTAGGACGTTTTCTTAATCAACGATTACGCCCTGCTTTTTTAATAACTTCATAAAAAGAAGAAAAATTAGATAAAGATCCTTTACTTACTAAAGAATTATTTAAAACTAATTTATGTTCTCCAGAAGGTAAAGATACAAGCATATAATTTTTTACTCAAGTGTATTTTTGTAACACTTTTCCATAACAACCATTTGCTTTAATGTATTGAGGAGTTTTTTCGTTTACAGATAATCCGTAAAATAAATCTCCAATTTCTAAAGAATTTAAAGGTACTCGATTATTATGTAAAGAATTGTAAAAATTTAAGGCATCACTTCCAATAGGAGCTAAAGTATATGAAAATGTTTTAGTATCTAAATTTAAAATTTGTAATAAATTAGATTGATGTGTAGGATTATAAACTAATCCGGTCACTAAAGAATTTTGTGAAATTTTAGATCAATTAATAGTACGAAATGAACGTCTATTACCTCCTCCTTGATGGCGTACTGTAATACGTCCTTTGTTATTTCTTCCGGCCCTATTTTTTAAAAAAAATTTTTCGTTATTTTTAATTTTATATTTGGATAAAAACATACTAAAATTATAAATTACTTATTTTCAAACGTTTTTTTGCAGTTTTTGCATTCGAAGAAGTTCTTTGACCTCTATTAGGAAATCCATTAAAACGACGGATTACACGAATACTTGAACGTGAAGCTTTACGTGAAATAGTAATCATTTTTCTATTATAAATATATTTATAACTATTATATAAAGATATAGTATCTTTATTAAAAATAAAATAATTAGTTATATTATTTTTTACAACATTATTTTGAAGAAACAAAAATGAATTTTTTTGTAAAGTTTTACTTTTTAAAACTAAAGGATTCATTCTAAGGATACTTCTCTCTTTAATATATAAAGAATAACTTTAATAAAATATAAATAAAAAAGTGAAAATTAACTTTTTATTTATATTTTACATTGCTTTAAAAATTTTTAGAATTTATAATATGAATTATATTTATACTTTATAAAAGTGAACAAAATATTAAATGTATTTATTAGTTTTATTTTTACCTTTATTAAATTTTTTAACATTAATTTTTACTAGTTTTTATTTCAAAAAAAATGATTTATTAAAACTTGTAATTTTTAATATGATTTTATTAACTTTAATTTCATTAGAAATTTTAAATGAAATTATTTCTTCACAAAATACAGTTTCTGTATCTTGTTTTTATTGAATTTTTTCTAATTTTTTAGAAATCAAATGAACTTTTTTATATGATAGTTTAACAGCAATCATGTTAATTGTAGTTTCTGGAATTTCTACTTGTGTACACATATATTCTTTAGAATATATGAAAGAAGATCCTCATGTACAACGTTTTATTTCTTATTTATCTTTTTTTACTTTTTTTATGTTAATTTTAGTTACAGGAAATAATTTATTACAAATGTTTATGGGATGAGAAGGTGTAGGTCTTTGTTCTTATTTACTCATTAATTTTTGATTTCATCGTTTACAAGCTAATAAAGCTGCATTAAAAGCAATGATTGTAAATCGTGTAGGAGATTTTGGATTAGCCTTAGGGCTTTTTTTAATTTTTACTACTTTTAGAACTATTGATTATGATGTATTACAAATTACTAGTAATTATTTTCAAAATTCTAATTTAATATATATCTCAACTTGATCATTTGAAGTATTATCTTTAACTAGTTTTTTACTTTTAATTGGAGCTGTAGGAAAATCGGCTCAAATAGGACTTCATACTTGATTACCTGATGCTATGGAAGGTCCTACTCCAGTTTCTGCTTTAATTCATGCAGCAACTATGGTTACTGCTGGAGTATTTTTAATTTGTAGAATGTCTATTTTTTTTGAATTTAGCCCTTCTATTTTAATTATAGTTACTATTTTAGGAAGCTTAACAGCATTTATTGCAGGAACAATAGGATTAGTACAAAACGATTTAAAACGTGTAATTGCATATTCTACTTGTAGCCAATTAGGTTATATGGTTTTTGCTTGTGGAGTATCACATTATGATATTGCATTTTATCATTTAACTAATCATGCATTTTTTAAAGCTGCACTCTTTATGGCTGCAGGTTCTGTTATTCATGCATTACAAGATGAACAGGATATGAGAAAATTTGGAGGTTTAAGAAATTTCTTATATTTTACTTTTGTTGTAATTCTTATAGGATCTTTATCCTTAATGGGATTTCCATTTTTAACTGGATTTTTTTCAAAAGATGCTATTTTAGAAGCAGGTAGTTCTTTTTTAACTATTGATAGTAGTTTTGGACTTATCTTAGGGTTTTTAGGAGCATTTACTACTGCTTTTTATTCAGTACGTTCTTTAAGTAGAACTTTTTTTGGACAACCATCAGGATTTAAAACTTATTTTGAAAAATCTCATGAAAGTGGATCTTTTATGAATTCTCCTTTAGTTATTTTATCTATAGGAGGATTTTATTTTGGATATCTTTTTCATGAACTTATTGTAGGATTTGCAAATTCATTTTGAAATCATGCTATTTTTATTAATTATGACAATATTACTTTTTTTGAATTTGAACATTTAGATAATATTATTAAATTGATGCCTTTATTTTTAACTTTTTTAGGAGCTTTTTTAAGTTTTTGTATTTATAATAACCCTTCTCAAGAATGATCTACATTCTTTATGAAAATTAAATTAAATAGATATTTCAGAATTATTTACACTTTCTTTAATAAAAAATGATTCTTTGATAAAATTTATAACGAATGAATTAATCAAAGAGTTTTAAATTGAGGATATTTTAAAACTTACCAAACTGTTGATAGAGGAATTATTGAATTTTTAGGTCCAGAAGGATTATATAGATCATTATATTCTATAATTACTCAATTTAATAGAACTCCTTTTACTTTTATTTTCCATTACCTTTGAATTTTATCTCTTAATTTTTTAATTTTATTCATTATAGCAATTTTAATAATGACTGGAATTCCAACTATTTTTACAGAATTCTTAGTTTTTGAGGTAATAGCAATAGGTTTATTTTATATTTTATTCTAAATATAAAATATGTTATTTGTTAATATTACTTTAAAAATATATAAATTTTACTTAAAATACTTTTTTTTAAAATAAATTATAATAAAATTTTAACGATCAACTTCCCCAAAAACAATATCTTGAGTACCTATAATAGTAACTACATCAGCAATCATATGATGTCTAGTCATTTCAGCTAAATTTTGTAAATGATAAAATCCTGGAGCTCTTACTTTACATCTAAAAGGTTGGTTAGACCCATCTGACATTAAAAAAACTCCCATTTCTCCTTTTGGAGCTTCTACACAATTATAAGTTTGTCCTGAAGGTACTTTGAATCCTTCAGTAAAATATTTAAAATGATGAATCACAGATTCCATAGAATTTTTCATTTCTCATCTTAAAGGAGCTACAAATTTTTTATCTTCACTTTTAATAGGTCCTTTTGGAAGATTTGTTAATGCAAAAAGTAATATACGACTACTTTGACGCATTTCTTGCATACGAATTAAATAACGATCATAACAATCTCCACGAGTTCCCACTGCTACTTTAAAAGGAATTTTATTATAAGTTTCGTAAGGTTGAGCTTTTCTTAAATCAAAAGGAATTCCTGTACTTCTAAGCATAGGCCCACTAAAACCATTTTGAAGTGCCTGTTTTGCAGTCACAATTCCAACATTAACTAAACGTTGTTTTCAAATACGATTATTAGTTAATAATTCTTCCATCTCATCTAAACGAGTAATAAAATCTAATAAAAACATATAAAGATCTTCTCCAAAACCTTTAGGAAGATCATGAGCAATACCCCCCGGACGTATATAACTTGCATGCATACGTGCACCAGAAACCCTTTCATAAAATTCCATCAATTTTTCACGTTCTTCAAATCCTCATAATAAAGGAGTCATAGCTCCTACATCCATAGCATGACAACCTACGGCTAATAAATGATTTAAAATACGAGAAATTTCAGAAAAAATTACACGAATTCATTGAGCTCTTTCAGGAACTTTAGCTTGATATAATTGTTCTACAGCTAAAGAATATACATGTTCCTGAATCATCATAGAAACATAATCTAAACGATCAAAATAAGGTAATGATTGTAAATAATTTCTATTTTCAATTAATTTTTCAGTTCCTCTATGTAAAAGACCTATATGAGGATCTGCATCTTTAATAGTTTCCCCATTTAATTCTAAAATTAAACGTAAAACTCCATGAGCTGCAGGATGTTGAGGTCCAAAGTTCATAGTAAAATTTTTAATTTTTTTTTCTTTAATTTTTCTTTTTAAAAACATAATATTTTATAATAATAAATATAATTCAAGATTTCTTATATATAAATACTTTTCCGTTTTTTATTTATTAAATTTTTATAATTTCAACTTTAATTAATCATTTTTAATAACTTAAATTTTTAAAAATTAAGTCTTGTAAGGGTTTTTAGTCCCATATTTTGAACGTGCTTTTTTTTTCCCAGCTAATCCAGCAAAATCATATACCCCATGAATTAATTTATAACGAATTCCAGGTAAATCTTTTACACGCCCCCCACGAATTAACACTACAGAATGTTCTTGTAAACCATGTTTACCAAATCCTGGAATATAAGCATAAATTTTTTTTCCAGTAACTAAGCGCACATGAGCTAATTTACGATTCGCAGAATTGGGTTTTTTTGGGCTACGAATAACTAATCTTAAAATAGTTCCACGTTTTTGAGGATTTCCTCCTAAAGCTGCTTTTTTTTGAGATCTATATTTCTTCATTCTTCCTTTTTTTACTAATTGCATTAAAGTAGGCATAATAAAATTAAAATTGTTTTGATTCTAAATTTTTAAACATATTTTTTAAAATATATATTAAAGTATAATATAAAGACATTTTTTGTATATTTAAAAAATATACGAATTTTATAAAATTTATAAAACGCATATCTTTAATATGACTTCAATTTAAAAATAATGAATTAAATCATAAAAGCGAATTTCGTGAAAAAAAAATTGATCGAATATAACTTCCAATTATAATATAATCTTTTGATTTTTGTAATATTCCTACAAAATTTTTTAAATCAAAATTATAATCAAAAGTAAAGAATACTCTAATAGATCCTTGTCATAAGGCTAATCAATTTCAACGTATTAAACTTTGATGTTTCGTTAATAATTTCAAATAACGATTTGATATTGAAACAGATCAACTATTTTTAAAATTTTCTAAATTTTTTTGTACATTCGAATTTTTATTAATTTCGACTAAAAAACAAAGAAAAGATTGTTTAGATTTATTAAAAAGAGAACTTAAAAACTTTACTTTAATAGTTTTTTCTACTAAAGAATATTTGGAAAGAATCATCTAAAAAGAACTTAAACTAAATTTTTGTTTTTTTATACAAAATACTTTTAAATGAAGTACTAATGAAATAGAAAATGTATGAAGAAAAAGTAATTGACCTTTTTTATACATTGAAGGATTTAATATAATACTTAAAGGAATAGATTGTACAAAATTTTTTGTCTTTTTCTTATTAAGAAAAATTTTATTAAAATTTAAACTTTTATCTGTAAATCAATTATATTTTTTAATAAAACTTTGAATTTTATTAAAATCTCAATAATTTACAATAAAACGTACTAAACTTCCTTTACGAATTTTTAACATAGCATTACTTTGTTTTGCAACTTCTAATACAGGTTTGTTTAAACCTAATCAATATAATAAAAAAATAAAATTATATAAATTAGTTTTATGAAAATGTTCTTGTCTTAATGAACAAGAAATAAACATTGATGAAATTTTATTTTGATTTTTAAAAATTTTAACATTAAATAAACTTACATAATATAAATTTTTAGTTACTAAAGAAATATTTTTCATATTTAAAAATTTTAAAATTATAAAATAAAAGATCCAGATACTAATAATAAACGCATATATTTTTTTTTTCTTAAATTTCTAGAAATAGGTCCAGTAATTTTATTTCCAAATAATTGTTTTTTACGAGTTAATAATACAATACAATTTTTAGTAAAATGTGAAGCAGAACCATCTTTAAAAGTTTGTCAACTTTTAGTTCTAACAACAATCCCTAAAAAAATTTGTCCTAATTTTACTCGTCTAACTAAACGTAATTTTCTAATAGAAACTACAATTAAAGACCCTATAGATGCTGATTTATTAAAAAATCCTTCTAAGATACAAATACATTTAGCTTCTTTTGCTCCTGAATTATCAATAATCTCAAGATAAGAACCTCTATTTAACATAATGTATATATATAGATTTTAATAATTTTATTAAAAATCTTCAATAAAAATGTCGTTAAATCCTCTAAAAAATCTAACTAATAAAGCTAACGCAATTGCAGATTCAGACGCAGCTACAGTTACTACAAATAAAGTAGCCACACTTCCAAAATGATCATTTAAAATAGAACCAAAAATAATAAAAGATAAATTAGCTCCATAAAACATTAACTCAATACAAATTAAACTAATTAAAATATTTAAGCGATTAATCAACAATCCAATAAACGATAAAAAAATGAAACATAAACTTACTACACTAAAAAAATCAAATGATGAAAAAGATAAAAACATTTTTTTTTTAAATTATTTTTATAATATAATGAGTGATACAAGATTTGAACTCATAACCCTCTCGGTGTAAACGAGATGCTCTACCAATTGAGCTAATCACCCTTTTTAATACTTTCTTTATTATTATTATTTTTATTTAGTTACAGAACCAAGTCATTGTCAAGATTCTTTTGCAGGTTTCACAAATCAAGATTTTCCTCAATGTCATTTAGGAATATATTTTCATTGTTTTTTAGAAGGATTTGCATGATAATACGATACTAAAGCTCCTTTTCTCATTCCTTGAACAATAGCGTTTTGAATTTTTTGATTTGATTTAGTAGTATTAGTATCTACAGTAATTACAATAGCACCAATCATTGCAATATATAAAATAACTCCACTAAAAATAAAAAGAAGAGGTTGAAAATCAAAAAGATATCATCCTACAACATGTAAATTTTCAAAACTGATTAAAGTAGATGAAAAAAAATTCATTATATATAATGAATTAGTTCAATAATTAGTATTTGAAATTAATTGTCAAATTTCCGATATAAGAATACTATCACTTAAAAATCATCAAATAATTAATGGAATAAAACATCATAAAAAAAAACCTTTTAAAAATAATCCACTAATTTCATCATTTTGAATTGAAGATGTTTTAATATCTAACATCATAACTACAAAAAGAAATAAAACTAAGATTGCCCCTAAATAAATCATTAAAAAAATTAATCCAAAAAATTCTACTTGAAAAAAAAATAATAAAATTGCTCCAAATAAAAAAATTTCAATTAATAATAATAAAGAATGTACTGTATTTAACATTAAAATCAATAAACTTAAAGATCCAAATATAAGACTAGTTAATAATATAGTTAAAATTAAAGATACAGACATATTTTATACAATAAGATAATATTTATATAACATAAAATTAAAAAAGTTATATAAAAAAACGCTAAATTAAATTATCCATAACGTTTTTTTAAAAAAAAGAAATATAAAGAAGTAATTCCTTCAGAACGTACACTATCTAAAGTAGTACCATCCCCTAAAAGATCTAATCCTAAAACTACAATAGGCATAAATCCGTGATTTACTCCACAAATTTCAGAACATTGTCCATAAAATACTCCTGGTCTTTTAATATATAAAGAAGTTTGATTTAAACGTCCTGGACATGCATCCATTTTAATTCCTAAAGCAGGAACTGCTCAAGAATGAATAACATCTCCTGAAGTAATTAATAAACGTACATTGGTTTCAATAGGTAAATATAATTTATTATCTACTTCTAATAAACGTTGTGCACGAGATTGAGAATCACTATTTGAAATCATATAACTATCATAAGTAATTACAGTATCTGAATCTCCTGCAAAAAATTCATTTCCTAAAGATTCTAATCCGTGTAATTTTAAAATATCTTTATAAAGATAGTAAGGATTAACAAATTCATAACTTCAATATCATTGATGTCCAATAATTTTAATAGTTAATAAAGGTTCTACAATTTCATCCATAGAATATAATAATGAAAAAGAAGGAATTGCAATAAGTACTAAAATTAATGCTGGAATAATAGTTCAAATAATTTCAAGTTCTGGAGCATGAGTTACTACTTTTGGAGTAGTATTTGCTTCTGAATTAAATAAAACGGTACTTCTATATAAAACATAAGCTACAAAACCGATAATTACAACTAAAAAAAAAAATAAATCATGATGAAAGTTAACAATACCTTCCATCACAGGTGATGCTGGAATTTGAAATCCAAATTGTCATGGTTGTGCTAAACCTAACATTTCAGTAAAATTTTGATTACGCATAATAAGTTAATTTAAGTTTCGGATGAAGTAGGATTCGAACCCACGGTATCTTTCGATACTTCAGTTTTCAAGACTGACGCTTTAAACCGCTCAGCCATTCATCCTTTAAAAAAATACAAATAATGGGATTCGAACCCATGACCACTGCTTGGAAGGCAGTTGATTTACCGATTAATCTATATTTGTTTTTTGATTCCTATGGGAATTGAACCCACATTATTACCGTGAAAAGGTAAAGTCCTACCATTAGACGAAGAAATCTTAAAAAAAAATTAAAAAAATTTTTAAATATTAAGCAATTACTTTAGAATTTGCACTCCCTTTAACTAAAGCATCTTCAGGTTTACTAAAAAATACTAAATAAGTTTGTACAAAAAAAAGAACAAAAGCAATTACTGATAAATAAGATCCTACAGATGCTACATAATTTCATCCAATATAAGCATCTGGATAATCAGGAATACGACGAGGCATCCCAGCTAATCCTAAAAAATGCATAGGGAAGAAAGTTAAATTAACTCCAATAAAAGTTAATCAGAAATGAATTTTCCCAAAAATAACTGGATATTCAATTCCAAACATTTTTTCAAATCAGAAATAAAACCCTCCAAAAATAGCAAATACTGCTCCCATAGATAATACATAATGGAAATGAGCTACTACATAATAAGTATCATGAAATGCGATATCTAATCCTGCATTAGCTAATGCAATTCCAGTAACTCCTCCAAGAGAAAATAAAATAAGAAATCCTACTGCTCAAAGTGATGCTACTTTATTTAAATCTAAAGAACCTCCTCAAATAGTAGCGATTCAACTGAAAATTTTAATTCCAGTAGGAACCCCAATAATCATAGTAGCTGCAGTAAAATATGCACGAGTATCAACATCAAGCCCTACAGTATACATATGGTGTGCTCATACTAAAAATCCTAAAATTCCAATAGAAATAATTGCATAAACCATTCCTAAATATCCGAAAATAGGTTTACGAGAATTTTTTGATAAAATTTGACTAATAACTCCAAATCCAGGTAAGACTAAAATATATACTTCTGGATGCCCAAAAAATCAAAATAAATGTTGATATAATACTGGATCTCCTCCTCCTGCTGGATCGAAGAAAGTAGTATTAAAATTACGATCAGTTAAAAGCATAGTAATAGCTCCTGCAACTACAGGTAAAGAAGTTACTAATAAAAAAGCAGTTACTAATACAGATCAAACAAATAAAGGAATTTTATGCATAAACATTCCAGGTGCTCTCATATTAAAAATAGTTACAATAAAATTAATAGAACCAATTACAGAAGAAGCTCCTGATACGTGTAAACTAAAAATTGCAAGATCTACTGAAGGTCCAGAATGTCCTTGAATTGAAGATAAAGGTGGATATACAGTTCATCCAGTTCCAGCCCCAGATTCAATTAAAGCAGAAAGTACTAAAAATAAAATTGCAGGTGGGAAAAGTCAAAAACTAATATTATTTAAACGTGGAAATGCCATATCTGGAGCTCCTAACATTAAAGGTACGAAGTAATTTCCAAAACCTCCTCCTAAAATAGGGAATACTACAAAAAAAAGCATAATTAAACCATGTGCAGTAATTACAACATTGTATAATTGATAATTTCCTTGAAAAATTTGATCTCCTGGCGCAGTTAATTCAATACGAATTAATAATGATAAAGCTACTGCTACTACTGAAGAAAATCCTCCAAAAATTAAATATAAAATTCCAATATCTTTATGGTTAGTTGAAAACAATCAACGCATAGCGAAAGATCTTAAAGCACTACTTTGATGTACTGAAGTTGAATGTGCCATAAAAAATTTTAGATTATTAAAAAAACTAAATGACACCGGTGAGATTCGAACTCACGACCTATGGATTATGATTCCACCGCTCTAACCAACTGAGCTACACTGTCTTATATTAAAATTGAAAAAAAATATTTAAATATATAAAATTAAACTTCTACTGGATAAGCTCATCAGTAAACAAAAATGAATACAAAAATTCATACTACATCTACAAAATGTCAATATCAAATAGCAGCTTCAAATCCTACATGAACATTTTTAGTTACTTGATGAAAAATAATTCTTACTAAACATACAGATAAAAAAAGAGTCCCAATAATTACATGAGCTCCATGTAATCCAGTAGTCATAAAGAATACAGATCCAAAAACATTATCAGAAATACTAAAAGATGAATTTACATATTCGTATCCTTGTAATGCAGTAAAAAAAATAGCTAATAAAATAGTATAAATTAATGCTGAAATAGTATCTTTTCTATTTCCTGCTAAAATACTATGGTGTGCTCAAGTTACAGTAGCTCCTGAATGTACAAGTACTAAAGTGTTTAAAAAAGGTACATGAAAAGGGTTTAAAGCTTCAATTCCTTTTGGAGGTCATACACATCCAATTTCTGGCACTGGATTTAAACTAGCATGAAAAAAAGTTCAAAAAAAAGCAAAAAATAACATTGCTTCAGAAACGATAAATAAAACCATTCCCATTTTGAGACCATCTCTCACATAAGAAGTGTGTTGCCCTTCAAAAGTAGCTTCACGAATTACGTCACGTCATCAAAAAGATGCACATACAACAATAGAAAGAAGACCAATAGTTAACATTAAACCTCCTTTTGCATAAAAATGCATATAAGAAGTTAATCCTGAAAACATTAAAAATACGCTAAGCGCGGTAAGAATAGGTCATGGACTAGAATCTACTACATGAAACGGATGTTTTTGAGTTTGAATTGCGCGAGTCATTTTATTTTGATATTTTCGGAAAGAATGGGATTTGAACCCATGGTATTTAAAATAAATACTTTAGTTTAGCAAACTAACACCTTAGACCACTCAGTCACCTTTCCTTTAAAAATTCTAAAAGTAAGCCCAATAGGATTCGAACCTATACCGAGACCGTTATGAGCAGTATGTTCTACCGATTGAACTATGGGCTCTTTTATTATATATATATATTATATATAAAATAAATAAATATTATTTTAATAAACAATGAGAAGGATAAATATAAGATAATTTTACCATTGTAGTTGAATATCTAGATAATTTTGAAGAAGTATAAAAATTATAAATATTAACCTCAAAAGGTGCATTTTGCATTTTAATTAAAGAATAATCTTTAAAAGAAATTTTCTTAAATTTATGAGCAATTTCTTGTTTATTAGTATTATACAAAGATCAAAAAATGTTATATGTAAATAAATTATTATAAATAAAAGGATTTTTAAAATCTTTTAAAAAATTATAAACTGCAATACGTTTTTTAGATTTTTTTCCTCTAATAAAAAGCTTATTAAAATATCTAGATCAATCTAAAGCAAGAGTAGATACACTTAAAAGTCATTCTGATATAGTATTTGCTTTAGAAACTAAAATATTCATTGATTGCTGAGTTGATTGAATATCTCCAAAAATATTTAAAGCTCAACTTGATTGTTCATAAAAACTATTTAAAGGAAATTTAATATTAATTTGAGATACATTTTTATAATCAAAATTAGATTCATGCACTTCAAAATCATACTTATCAATTACTTTAGTTAAATTTTTTTTAGGAAATTGAATATCAAAATTATATTGTAATTTTTGTGTTAAAGTTTTTTCAAAAGATTCTTCTTGTAAAAAATTTTGAATATAAGATCCTCCAAAAATTTCAAGATAATGTAATAATCCCATTTCAGAAGAAATAAATAAAGGATTTTCATAATATTTTGAATTCAAAAAATTAGAAATTACAGAAGTTTTACTTAAAATTGAAGTTAATCCTAATCCATAAAAAATTTTTGTAAAACGCTCAAAACGTTGACTATAATTTTTTATGGAACGTCCTTCTAAAATATTTAAAAAAGATTTTCCATGATTTCCTTGATGTTTAACTGAAAAAAAATTTTCAAAAGCAGGTCCTATAGAAGAAAATTTAATATCATTATTTTCTTTTAGACGTGCAAAACATATATTTAATAATGATGAATCAAAACGAGGATTAAATCCTAAAAAAAGAAATTCTTCATAATTTTTTAATTCAGAATATTTAGATACCCCTACAAAATCATTACCAAAATCAAATTGATTAATTTTTAATGAATTTTTAAAATTATAAAAAGTTCCAGAAAAAGTTAATTTCTTATTAGTTGAATAAATACTTATAAGATCTAATAAAGAAAGTAATTCTCCAAGATTAAGTTCTTCAAAAACTTTTTCATGAAAATCAATTTTTTTATTTATTAACATTATATTTTTAGTAGTTCAGTTATTATTAAAATTCATATTAAATAATTAAAGATAAATAATGAGTACTACTATGAAGAATTCCTAAAATAAAATTAGGATAAATTCCCATAACTAACATAATAAATGTTAATAAACTAAAAATATAAAATTCTAAACGATTTAAATCTCCATAATTTAAAATAAAAGATGATTTTAAATTACCAAAATTTACTCGATTTAAAGCTCATAAAGTATAAACAGCTCCAGTTACCATGTTAATACATGCAATAATAACTGCAAAACTGTTATATTCAAATAATCCAAAACAAATCATAAATTCTCCTACAAAACTACTAGTTCCTGGAAAGCTTATATTTGCCATTGAAAAAATTAAAAAAAAAGAAGCTAATAAAGGAGCTGTAATCATAAATCCTCCAAAATATTCTAAAGATCTTACTTTATATCTTTGATAAAAAGCTCCAACTAAAAAAAATAATGCTCCTGAAACAATTCCATGACTTAACATTTGAAAAATAGAACCTTCTAAACTTTCTACAGAAGGTACTAATAATCCTAAAAGAACTACATTCATATGCCCAATAGAAGAATAAGCAATAATCTTTTTTAAATCAATTTGACGTATAGCTGTTAAACTGGTAAAAACTACACTAATTAAAGCAAAAACATTAATAATTGGACTAAAAAATAAAGTCGCATCTGGAAAAAGAAATAATAAAAAACGTATAATTCCATAAGTTCCTAATTTTAAAAGTAATGCTGCTAAAATAACAGAACCTATAGTAGGAGCCTCTACATGTGCTTCTGGAAGTCAAATATGAAAAGGTATCATGGGAATTTTAGCTGCAAATGCTATAAAAAAAGTAAATCATAAAAATTTAGCATCTTCTGGATTAAAATCTAATGAAAGTAAATGAAAAAAATTAGTTGTTCCATATTTAGAAAAGCAATATAAAATATTGAAAAGCATAAAAATAGAACCAAATAAAGTATATAAAGAAATTAAATAACTTGCTCGAATTTTTCTTTCACGAGATCCATATAAAAGAATAACTAAATAAATAGGAATTAAAGTAAGTTCAAAAAAAATAAAAAATCCTAAAATATCAAAAACCATAAAAGCACTTCCAACTCCTCATTGAAGAAGTAATAAACAATAAAGAATTCCATATTGTTTATTATTTGTTGAATAAGTATAAAGTACACATAAATACATAATTAAATGGTTTAAAACGACAAATCAAATAGATAAAGAATCTACTCCTACAGGAATACTATAATTTAACGATGGTGAAATCATTAAATCAAATTGATATTCTAAAGGTAATCCTCAAATATCTGATGAATCGAAAAAATATAATAACATATTAATACAGAAAAAAAAACTTATACTTAAAAAAAATAAATTAAAATTATAAGCTTTTTTAATCTCAATATTTAACATTTGAAAAACAAATGTAAAAAAAATTAAAAATAAAGGTAAAAAAAAATAACAAAAAAATTTAAAGTTAGAACTTTCTAAATTATAAAATAAAAAATCCATAGATAAATATAAATAAATAAAAAAAATCAAATAATAAAATATACGTTTTTTTTATATTATTTTATTTTAGTTTATTATTACGATTTCATTAGTATTCATAGCTCAAATTTTTACAAATCTTACACATTGAACCTATCAAAGTAATCATCTATTACAAATCTTCAAAGAAAATTTTTTTTGAGAAAGACTTCTTGTTTAGATGAATTCAACAATTATTCTAAAATAACTTAGCTTTTCAGCACTGCTGTTTAAACAACTGATCCACCAGAGGTTATCCCTTCCCGGTCCTCTCGTACTAAGGTCGGATTCTCTCAATTTTCTTACACCTGTGGTAGATAGGGACCGAACTGTCTCACGACGTTCTGAACCCAGCTCACGTACCGCTTTAATTGGCGAACAGCCAAACCCTTGGAACCTACTTCAGCTCCAGGATGCGATGAGCCGACATCGAGGTGCCAAACGACTCCGTCGATAAGGACTCTTAGGAATCATCAGCCTGTTATCCCCGGCGTACCTTTTATCTGTTGAGCGATAGCCTTTCCACAAAGTACTATCGGGTCACTATGACCAACTTTCGTTTCTGATTGATTTATAAATCTTTCAGTCAAGCAGATTTTTACCATTGCGCTCCTCAATTGTTTTTCAACAATCTGAATCTACCTTTTGTACTCCTCCGTTACTTTTTAGGAGGAGGCCGCCCCAGCCAAACTACCAATCTATAACTGTCTCAAAATAATGATTAGTTTTTTGAAAAAAAAACAGTGGTATCTCATTTTTGTATATACTCCCACCTATTTCTGCGATTTTTTTTTCTCAAAACAATTACAAAGTGTAGTAAAGGTGCACGGGGTCTTTCCGTCTAGCCACAGGAAACCTGCATCTGCACAGGTATTTCAACTTCACTGGATTTGTGTTGGAGACAGTGGGGAAATCGTTACACCATTCATGCACGTCGGAACTTACCCGACAAGGAATTTCGCTACCTTTGGACCGTCAGAGTTACGGCCGCCGTTTACTGACGCTTTGAATCAATGCTTGCACATATCCTTTAAACTAATCAGCACCGGGCAGGTGTCAGACCCTATACTTCATTTTACAATTTTGCAGAGTCTTGTGTTTTTGTTAAACAGTCGTCCCCCCTTCTTTAATGCTATCTTAAAAAATAATTAAGACACTCCTTCTTCCGAAGTTACAAAGCTAATTTGCCGAGTTCCTTCAACACAATTATTCCACACACCTTAGTATATTCTACCAATTCACTTGTTTCAGTTTTAGTACGGTTTTAAATTTAATAGTATATTTTATAAACTTCTCGGTATATATTTTAAATAATTTAAAATTATATACGAAAAAATAAAACACTTAAAGATTTTTCTCATCAATAATTTTCTACTTTCGTATAAATCTAAGAGGCCGACTTACTCATAGTAGTTTTTCTTTTCTATGAAAACTTAGAATTTGCGGTGATGATGTTTCTGCTAATGAACCATCATTTTTCGTTACTCATGCCAACATTCTTGTTAATATATTTTAAATTAAATCTTTCAATTTAACTATATAAAAATATAAAACATTCCACTACCATTAATTTATTTTAATTAATATGTCAATTCGGTTTTTTACATAGTCTCTATACATTATCGGATCTTTAATTTTCACTCAATGGGCTATTACGCCTTCTCTCAAGGATAGCTGCTTCCAAGCTTACCTTTTGATTATCCTCAAATTAAAAATCCTTTATCACTTAGTAAAAATTAGAGACCTTATTGAACATTCTGGGCTGTTTCCCTCTTGACTTAGGATCTTCGCACCCAAAGTCTGTCTGCTTTTATTCTAAAATAATGTATTCGAAGTTTCAGTGAGCTTGGTAAAACCGAAGTCCCCCGCACCCATCGAGAGCTCTACCCCATTATTTGAAATTAAAAACGCTCTACTTAAATAGATTTCGTGGAAAACCAGCTATCTCCGAGTTTGATTAGCCTTTCACCCCTAACCACAAATCATCCCAATCTTTTGCCACAGACACGGGTTCAGTCTTCCATTATTTTTTCAAATAACTTCAACCTGTTCATGGTTAGATCACCCGGTTTCGGGTCTAATATAAAAAACTTATACAATCTATTAAATTTTGATTTCTCTACGCCTACTTTTTTATTAAGCTTGCTTTTTATATTAACTTGTTGGCCCATTATGCAAAAGGTACATTATAATCTTTTTAAAAGACTTTAATTGATTATTAAAAAAAAATTTGAAGATCTTTTCACTCAACCTAGATATTCTTTTCATCTTTCCTTCACAGTACTTTTTCACTATCGATTTTTTAACAATATTTAGTCTTTGAAGGTGGGTCTTCAATATTTTTACAAAATTTCACATGTTTTGTAATACTCTTAAAATATTTAAAAATAACAGGATTTTCACCTTATTTTTTAAAAAATTTTCATATTTTAAGGACTTTTTCAATTTCGCTCGCCACTACTTTCGAAATCTCTGTTGATTTATATTCCTTCAGTTACTAAGATGTTTCAATTCACTGAGTTTGTTATTATCTTCTATATCTGTTTTCATTACAAAAGTTTTAAATCATAACTTTTTGTTCTCTTAAAACATTTCGTTTATCACGTTGTTTTATTAAAAATCCAGATATCCATTTTTTTTCATAATTATAATAAACTAAAATTTTTAAATAATATTAAAAATTACTCACTATCGGACTTGAACCGATAATTTATAGATTTTAAGTCTACTGTGTCTACCTATTCCACCAAGCGAGCTTCGATTATAAACAAAAATTTATTGACGTTCATAATCTACTTTATAAAGCATATGCATTCCAAAATATGCAAAATATAATACAGAAATAATTTCCGCAAAATTAATATAAGGATATTCTACTACTTCTTGTCCTAATCATCCTAATATTCCAGCAATGAAAATAAAAGAAAAAAAACTTAAAAAGTGAAATGGTTTAAAAATTCCAGAACGAGTATCCGCAGTATCTAAAAAAGGTAAAAGTAATGCTACAAAAATTGCAGCTAACATTAAAAGAACTCCTCCTAATTTATCAGGAACAGTTCTTAAAATTGCATAAAAAGGTAAAAAATATCATTCAGGTACAATATGTGCTGGAGTTACTAAAGGTTGAGCTTCAATATAATTATCTGGATGCCCTAAAAGATTTGGACTGTTTACTAAAAAATATCCAAAAAATACAGCAAAAATAACAATACCAAAAAGATCTTTAACTCCATAATATACCATAAAAGATACTTTTTTAAGTTTTTCATTAATTCCTAAAGGATTATTAGATCCATGTTCATGTAATAATACAATATGAAGTGCAGCTACAGCAAAAATTAAAAAAGGTACTAAAAAATGTAAACTGAAAAAACGATTAAGAGTAGGTTGATCTACAGAAAATCCCCCTCATAATCATTCCACTACAGATCCTCCTACAACAGGAATGGCAGAAAAAAAGTTAGTAATTACGGTAGCTCCTCAAAAACTCATTTGCCCTCAAGGAAGTACATATCCCATAAATCCTGCAGCCATCATTAAAAAAAAAATGATAATTCCAGAAAATCAAAGAGTAATTCTAGGATATAAATAAGATCCATAAAATAACCCACGAGCAATATGTAAATAAACTACAATAAAAAACATAGAAGCTCCATTTGCATGCATATAACGTAAACCATATCCATTTACAACATCTCTCATAATATGTTCTAAATCATTGAAAGATAAATGAATATTTGCATTATAATGCATCGCTAATAAAACTCCTGTAATAATTTGTGACACTAAAACTCCAAGAGCTAGTGAACCAAATCCTCAAAAGTAATTAAAATTACTTGGACTTGGATATCAATCTCCATGATTTGAATAAATTTGTACTAATTCATTTTGATAGAATTTAGACATTAAATTACGCATGTATTTTTTCTTACAAATATATTTAAATAAAAAAAATAAGAATACTAATATAAATCATAAGTAAAGCTAATGCTATAGGTAAAAAAATTTTTCACCCTAAACGCATTAACTGATCATATCTATAACGAGGTAATGCTGTACGCACAATTACGAAAAAGATCATAATACTTAAAGTTTTAAAAGTAAACACAAAAGAAGGTACAATAAAAGACTCTAATAAATATTGTAAAGTTGTATTTTGAATACCTTCAAATAAAAAATAATAAGGAAAATTTCATCCTCCTAAAAATAATACATTAGTGAATGCAGACATCATAATAATATTACTATATTCAGCTAAAAAAAATAAAACAAAACCTACTGCAGAATATTCTACATTATACCCAGAAACTAATTCTGCTTCAGCTTCAGGTAAATCGAAAGGATGTCTATTTGTTTCTGCTAAAATACAAATTAAAAACATTAAAAAAAAAGGTAATAAAGGAACACAAAATCAAATATCAAATTGAGCCATAATAATATCATTTAAATTTGCTGATTGAGCTAAAAATATTACTGAAATTAAAATTAATCCTAAAGCAATTTCATATGAAATCATTTGAGCCGCTGAACGTAAAGCTCCTAAAAAAGCATATTTAGAATTACTTGATCATCCTGCCATAATAATAGAATGAACGCTTAAAGAAGATAAAGCTAAAAGATATAAAAGCCCTAAATTAAAATCAGCTAATGCTCACCCATTTCCAAAAGGAATTACTAATCAATTTGCTAAAGCTAATCCACAAGTAAAAATTGGTGCAAAAATAAAAATTATAATATTAGAACTTTTTGGAAAAATACTTTCTTTTGCTAAAAGTTTTAAAGCATCTGCAATAGTTTGAAGAGATCCAAATAATCCTACAGTAGTAGGACCTTGACGACGAGTTACATGTCCTAATATTTGTCTTTCTAATAATACAAAAAAAGCTACACTAAGTAATACAAAAAGAACTACTCCTAAAAAATATAAAACTTGTTTTAAAAATCAAATCATATTTTAAAAATTATAAATAAAGAAATCCTACAGGACATCTATCTGCGATATTTCCAGATAATTCAGAAAGAAGAAAAGAATTAAAATAAGTATCAATTTCAGTTCTTCAACCTCTTCCAATAGTACCTAATAAAGGTTTTCCTGTCATTACAGAATAAAAACGAGTACATCCCTCACAATGAATACAACGATTCATTTCAGTTTTAATAACTAAACCTAAAGCTTTATTTCGAATAGCACGTCTTTGATATTTAAAATTTCTATTACGATCACTTCCATATTTTTGAGCATTTTCTTGAAGATCACATTCACCTCCCTGGTCACAAATAAAACAATCTAAAGGATGATTTAATAATAAAAATTCTAAAACACTCTCACGAGCTTTTTGAGTTAAAGGACTACTTAAGCTAATTTTCATTCCTGGAGTATATGGCGACGCACATGCTACTAAAGGCTTTGGAGCTCCTTTAACATCAACTAAACACATTCTACAATTACCTGCTACAGGTAAATATTGATAATAACAAAAACGAGGAATAGATTCCCCACTAATTCTTAAAAACTGTTGTAAAATAGTAGATGCTTTTTTATTAAAAATTTGTTGTTTTTTTAACATATTAATTAAAAATTTTTACAAAAAAAAAAATGCGCGGAGGAAGGAATTGAACCTTCACGGAACCGGGTCATGAGCCCAGCCGAGACCATCAACCCCGCGTATAATTTTATTATTAAAATATAATAAAATTAAATAAATTTTTAATATTCTTCGATATTAAAAATAACATAAATAAATATATAAATAGTTCGTTCCAACCGCAAGTTCCCTTACGGTTACCTTGTTACGACTTCATCACGGTTACAATATTGTCTCTACATTATTCAAAATATATAAAAAGACTTTACTATAAAATAAAAATTAAAATATATTTGAATATACTTCAATATTATCTTATAATAATTTTTAAATACCTTGAATTAAATGTTTAAGCCAATATTACTCCCCTGACGTGACGGGCGGTGTGTGCACGACCCCAAGTCTATTCACCGTAACGTTATGATTTACGATTACTAACGATTCCTACTTCACGTAAACGAGTTGCAGTTTACGATCTGTACTAAAATTGCTTTTTTTTTGTTTTTCATCACTGTTTCACTTTTTCCATTCATAAAAAACCTTATTTTGTAGCAATTATTGTAGCACATGTGTAGCCCGATCCGAAGAGCCATGACGACTTGACTTCAGCCTCATTTCCTCATAAGAAAAAATAAACATTTTGCATTATACCGTTAAAAAAATAAAAATTTTTATTTTTTTTTTTTATTGAAAATATAAAAACGATTTTCAATCAAACATAACTATTTCTTCTTAAGCTATATTTTCAAAAATTTAACATTTTTGATGAGGGTCTTGCCCGTTGTATGCCCAAGCACTACATTTCACAACACGGGCTGACGACAGCCATGCAACACCGAGTTTGGATCGGTAAGGTTTTACGCGGATTATCAGATTAAACCACATGCTCCACCGTTTGTAAAGAGCCCCCGCCAATTCCTTTGAGTTTTAGTCTTGCGACCGTAGTCCCCAGGCGAAGTGTTTTCACGTTAATTACAAAAGATTTAAAATCTTTCTAACACTCATAGGTCAGGGCATGGACTACCAGGGTATCTAATCCTGTTTGCTCCCCATGCTTTTGCTTCATTGATGTCAGTACATAAATAATAATATGTTTTCACCCTTGATCCTCCTTTTTGTATTAAAGAATGCCACCTCGAATCAAAAAATAAATATTATTCCTTTATTACTCAAGTTTAAACGTCTTATTTATTAAAATACAAGATTTTTGTATTCTTTTACAAATAACTTTCTTTAAACCATCTAGAAGCCCTTTACGCCCAGTTTTTTTGAATAACGCTTGCCCCCTTCGTATTACCGCGGCTGCTGGCACGAAGTTTACCGGGACTTAAAATTAAAAACGTCATCATCCTTTTTAATTTTTGATATTTACAACCTCGCCTTATAATCTTACAGTCTTCTTGTGTCGGCGTTCTACCATCTGATTTTGCTGGATCAGGATTTCTCCCATTGTCCAATATTCCCCACTGCAGCCTAAAAAAGTTAGGGCCTTGTCTCAGTCCCAATGTGGTTGTGCATCCTCTCAGACCAACTAAGCATCATCGGCTTGGTATTCCAACAACCTAATACTTTCTTTTTTCATCAAAAAACAATATTCAAATATCTTTTCCTAATTTTCCTATAAAAAATTAATATTATTTAGGATTATCTTATAAAATAAGAATTACCTAAATTTTTTGGTAAAAAAAAGATTTTACTCACCCGTTTGCTATAAAAAATAAATTAAAATTTTAAAATCAAAATAATAATTAAATTTTTATTCAACTTGCATGTGTAAAGCATATCATAAGCGTTCACTCTGAGCCAGGATCAAACCCATTTAATTCTAAAAAGAATACTCTTTCTTTAAAAATCTTTTTGGAGTAAAAGGATTCGAACCTTTGCATGTCAGTATCAAAAACTGATGCCTTACCGCTTGGCCATACTCCAATATATATTTATATATATAAAAATAAAATAGATAAAAATCTTAATGACCATGAAAAATGTCACGAATATAAAGTAAACTTAAGACTACAAAAACATAAGCTTGAATTACTGCTACCCCGAGTTCAAGAACAGTTAAAGCAAAAAGTACTAAAACTGGAACATAATGAATAAAAGTATAAACACCTCCTAATAAAAGTAAAGATCAACTAAATCCTGAAAATACTTTCATTAAAGTATGTCCTGCAAGCATATTTGCAAAAAGACGTACTGAAAGACTTACTAAACGGAAAGTGTAAGATACAACTTCAATTGGAACTAATAAAGGAATTAATCCAAAAGGAGTTCCACTAGGTAAAAATAAACCAATTAAATGGGTAATTCCTTTTTCAACAATCATAGTAGTAAGAACTACTACAAATACAGTTGCTGCAATGAAAAAGGTATTAGTTAAATTACTTGTAATAGTAGTTGAAAAAGGGATCATTCCTATAGAATTTCCTACAAATAAAAATCCAAAAATCATAGCAATTTTTCAGAAAAGTTCTTGAAAATTTTGAACATCTTTATCATTACGTAAATCTAAACTACTTGAGAATAAATCTAAAGTAAAATTATAAAAACCATTAACAAAATAATCTAAATCTCCTTTTGGAAATAAAGTTAAATTTGATAAAGATCCACTAGATAATAATCCAAAAATGAATAAAATTAAAAAAAAACTTCAAATATCTTTGTTAAATACAAATTCAACAAAAAAATGTTCTTGTAAATTTTGACTTAAAGTTCCATCCATATTTTCAATTTGATAATAAAAAAATAAAGATTGTCCTAAAAAAGTAAAAGTTCAAAAAACTACTAATAAAATTAATACTTCAAAAAAAGTTTTAGTATCTGCTACATTTTCTGATTTATTTGTTAAAGAAAAAAAATAAACAATTCCTGAAATAAGAATTGCTCAAAGGAATAAACTTCCTGAACCACTTAAAAATCAAATAAATAATTCATTTTCTTGGTTAGAATAATTCATATTCGAAAAATTTCAATATCAAGTAGGTAAATTACATAATAAAAGATCTTCTGATAAAGAAATTAATTCAAAATTTCATGATGCGATTTTAAATCCTTCAAAAGGACTAAAAAACCATTGATTATTCATTGAAAAAAAATTTAAAAAGAGTCTAGACATAATAGAATTATATTAAAAAAAACAAAATAACAATTGCTTAAATTATTTAGAAGAATCTTTTAAAGTACTAAGAACAAAAAGAGCATCTTCTACTGCTAATTTTTTGAAATTAGTATCAATAAGTCCAGTTTCTTCTAAATATTGTACACTAGTTTTCACATCTTTAAAATTTTGACGGAAATAAGCTTTGAATTTACTTTTAATATGATTAAAGTTTTCAATTGCACGTCCATCTAAAAGACCTGAAATTCCTAAATATACAAAAGTAATTTGAACTGCTACTTCTAAAGGAGCATATTGCCCTTGTTTTAATAATTCTACAATACGAGATCCTCTACTTAATTGACGTTTAGTTTCTGCATCTAAACTAGCCCCAAATTTTGCAAATTCCATAACTTCACGGTATTGTGCTAACTCTAATTTTAAAGTTCCTGCAATTTGTTTCATTGGTTTATATTGTGCTGCAGATCCTACACGACTTACAGAAAGTCCTACATTAATTGCTGGACGAATCCCTTGATTGAAAAGTTCAGTTTCTAAGAAAATTTGTCCATCAGTAATAGAAATTACATTAGTAGGAATATAAGCTGATACATCGTTTGCCATAGTTTCAATAATAGGTAATGCGGTTAAAGAACCTCCTCCTACTGCATCAGACATTTGTGCTGCACGTTCTAATAAACGTGAATGTAAATAGAATACATCTCCTGGATATGCTTCACGTCCTGGAGGTCTTCTAAGTAAAAGAGACATTTGACGATATGCTACTGCTTGTTTAGATAAATCATCGTAAACAATTACTGCATTAGATCCAGAATCTCTGAAATATTCTCCAATAGTACATCCAGAATATGGTGCTAAAAATTGAATAGGCGCTGAATCAGAAGAAATAGACGCTACAATTACAGAATAATATAAAGGACTAAATACTGCAGTACGAGTATTTGAAATATTACGTTCAAATAAACTTCTTGGTTTTCTTAAAGATTTTGCAATACGAGCAATAGTAGATTGTTTTTGTCCTACTCCTACATAAATACAATAACATGGTCTAGCAGGAATTAATTTATTTTTAGCTTTAGATTTAGATAAAATAATATTTCTTAAATTTTCATTAATAAATGATTGATTTAAGATCATATCGATTGCTACTGCAGTTTTTCCTACTTGACGATCTCCAATAATTAATTCACGTTGTCCTAATCCAATTGGAACCATACTATCTACACAGTTTAAACCAGTTAATAAAGGTTGATTTACTGATTTACGAACAATAATTCCTGGCGCTTGAATTTCTACTGGGCGTAAATATCCATTAAAGGTACGTCCAATATAATAATTACGATAAAGAATATCTTTTGGAGATTTGTTAAGATCAAAAGTATTAGGATCATCTAAGATATTTCCTAATGGATCAATTACACGTCCTAAAAGTCCTACTCCTACATTGATTGCTACAATATTTCCACGAGGACGTACTTTATCTCCTACTTTTACTAAACGTTCATTTCCAAAAATAATTACTGATACGTAATCATTTTCAATACCTACTACCATTCCTTGAATGATAAAATTAGACGCATCTTTTACACGTAAAGAACGTAAACGAGAAGGTGATGGTAAAAAAGATACTAATTCACTGAAACGTACGTTTCCTAAACGAGTTACAAAAGCAACTCCATCTTTAATTTTTTCTACTTCTCCTAATAAAATAGGTTGAATTTTAGATGATTTAACATCAAAGTTTTGCGCATCATATTTGCGTTTTCTTTTTACTACAACTTTTTTAGTTTTTAATTTTTTCTCTGGATTTTTCGATTTTAAGCAATCTACATTTTGCATAAGGTTTTTCATTTTCATAAATTATTATTTAAAAGTCATTAAAGATTTCTCTAATAACAAATTAATATATGATGTAAATTCTTTTTTCTCATATTCTAAAAGAATACAAGAATTTACATAAAAATTATGTAAAAATCACTGGCTATTTAAACGTAAAAAATTTTCTGAAAGATATGGATCTGAATGTAAACTTAACATTACAACCGAGATTACAAAAAAATATTCAGTATACAACTCTTTATCTAATTGAGGCATTTTTTATTTAACTTTAAATGTTTTAAATATCTTTAACGATCAGATTATTACTTTCATCATTAGCCGTTTAAAAAAGATTTAAATGTTCTTCACGAGTATTAATCTTTTTTTTTAAACCACATTCATAAAATCTTTATATAACATAGGGCGAACAGAGGGATTCGAACCCTCGACTTTTAGAGCCACAACCTAACACTCTAACCAACTGAGTTATATTCGCCTATTTTAAAAAACGAGAAAAACGGGACTTGAACCCGCAACCTTTAGATCGACAATCTAACACTCTACCATTGAGTTATTTCCTCTAATAAATGAGTACATTGGGATTCGAACCCAAGACCATTGGATTAAAAGTCCAGTGCTCTACCAGGCTGAGCTATATACCCTTTTAAATTTATTACATGTGTATTCTTTTATCAGTCTAAAGCACCTTTAACAATTTCATAAGCAAATCCTAAAGCTAAAATTCCTAAAAAAAAAATCATAATTCAAAAACCTTGAGTACTTAAATATAAAAAATTTACAATTCAAGGTAATAAAAATACAACTTCAATATCAAAAATAATAAATAAAATAGCAACTATATAAAATTTAATATCTACTTTATTACGAGCATCTTGAAAAGGTTCAAACCCACATTCATATGCTGAAACTTTTTCATAATAAGGATCTCTAATAGCAATTAAAAGAGATACTAAAAAAAGAACACAACTTAAACAAAAACTTAAAGTAACAAACATAAGCATCATTTTGTACATTTCAGAATTTACATTGTTGAGATAAAATACCATTTTAATTTAAAATTTAGGCCCAAGTAGACTTGAACTACTGACTTCACGCTTATCAAGCGTGCACTCTAACCAACTGAGTTATGAGCCTATTACTTTTTTGTGTATATCAAGAGGAACGGGACTTGAACCCATAACCGATGATTTTGAAGACCATTGTTCTACCAATTGAACTATCCTCCTTTAAATAAAATAAAAAAATTATTTTATTTTTTTATACTAATATATTCTTGATTAGAAAGTGAAAAGAATTAAAAGAACAATCATCATTGCTAAAAGTGCGATTGCTTCTACTAAAGCGAATCCAATAATAGCGTTACGAAATAATTCATCTTTTTCATTAGGATTTCTTGCAATTCCAAGAATTAAAGCTCCAAATACGGTCCCAATTCCTACTCCTGCTCCAGAAAGTCCTACAGTTGCTGCTCCTGCTCCGATTAATTTTGCTGCGGTTACTAACATTGTTTTATATAATATATATATAATATAACAAAGTAAATTTTAAAAATTACATCCATTTATATTTTAAAAATTTTATTTTTAATTACAAATATAATTAAATAAAATAGATAATATAATTTATTTTTAAATTCCTCTTCGTTTATAAAAATTAATTAAAGAATAAAAATAATTATTATCAGCTCCTCCATATACTGAAGTTCCCACTTTTGGAGTGGATATCATTAAACCTTGTAAAAGTGTAAAGTCATATTCAAAATTTTGTGGTAATAATAATAAAGGTTTATTTCGAATATTTGAAAATTTTTTTTTTTTATATTTTTGAATTTTACTTAATTGTAACATATAAGAACGTAAATTATAAACACGTTTAAGAATAGATTTTCTATTTCATTTTTGTCTATATCAAAAATATTTTTTATAACGTTTTAATTCATTACGTTTTAAATTATTTTCTTTATTGAAATGATCTAAAATATTTTCTTGTGTATTATTTTTAAGTAATTTTTGATATAAAAAATTTTTTTTTTCATAATTTACTTTTAATAATGATCTATATAAAAAGTTATTACGTAAAAAATTTTCAATAAACGAATCTTTTAATAAAACTTTATTTTTCACATTATTAATATTATTATTAAAAGAATTTATATTAAAATATTTTAAATTTATAATATTTTTAAATTTAATTATATTATACTTTTCTAATTTTAATAAATTATCAAAATATAATTTTTGTTTATTTAAATTTTTTCTATAATATTGTACATATACATTAATAGAATATTTATTAATCATTTGAGTATTAAATAAATTTTCTGTATTATAAAGATTTACAAAAGAATTATTATTTGAATAAGTATTAAAAAAAAATTCTCCTAATGAAGAAATATTTTTTTTATTAATGTTTTTTCATTTATGAGAATAAGATATTCTTTTAAATAAAAAATTTCTACGTTTATATTGTTTAAATCAACGTATTTTTTTTTTTAACATTCTAGATATTCAAAAATATTTTCTTTTAAAATTTAAAAAGTTTTTTTTTTCTTGTTTTTTTCAAGAACTAATAAAAAATATAGTTTTTAAAATTTTTTGTTTTAAATTATTTAAAAGATTTATATTTTTTTTATATTTATATTGTAATATATTTAAAAACATTCTATCTCCAATCTGTTTTAAATGAATTTTTCTAGGTTTTAATAAATTAGAATAAATTCCAAATCTAAATTTTTTATTTATTTTTAAATTTTTAAACATAAAATTAAAAGATCTAAATTTATTATTTTTTAATTTTTTTCCAAAATAAAAATTTAAATTTTTCATTTGATAATTTAAAAATTTTTTTTGAGTAATTAAATAATAATAATTTGAAATATATTTTATATGACGTTTTAAAAAACGTTTAAAACGTTTTCTAAATAAAATTTTAATTATATTGTTATTATTTTTTTCTAAATTAATATCTTTAAAAAATTTATTTCAAAATTTTTTTAAACGTTTTGATTTTTTTAAATTCAAAGAAATAGTTGAATTTTGTCACCCTTTAATTTCTAAAAGCATATTTTTATTAATGCTTTTAGAATACTTAGTTGAATTTATTTTTGCTCATTTATTTTTTTCTAAAAAGAAAGAAAGTAATAATTTTTTTCTTTTTTTTTTTCTATTAGATAAAATTACATCTTTTTTTTTAAAATTCATACTTTTAGATAATAAAATTTTAGATAAAAATCAATGATTATTTAAAAAATTTTTTTTTAAAAAATGAATTTTATTATTATTTAAAATACCCATAGATTTTACTAAATTAAAACGTAATTGAGTTTTTCCTTGAGTTAAATTTCTTAAAGATTCTCTATAATTAATATTTTTATTTAAATAATTTTCATATAATTTATATTGGAATGAATTTAAAGTTTTATTATGATTTCAATTTACTGAAAATTTTTGATTATATAAATTTGCAGTATTTAAATATTTACGTGAAAAATATTTATTTATATTATTTTCAGTTTTACTAAAAATTTGAACTTCTTTTAAATATTGTATATCATTTTTAATGTTTTTTAAAATAATTTTTTTTTTTAATAATTTAAAAATTTTATAAAAATATTTAACATTTTTATATTTTTTTAAAAATAAAGAATACATAAAATAACTATAATTTTTACGTATAATATTATATTTTCCTATCGATCATTCTAATCAGTTTTTTTTAAATTTATTAAAACTAATTTGTTTTATTTTTTTATTCTTAGTACGAATATAAGTATTTAATAAATAGGCTTTATTTAAAGATTTACTTTTATATGGATAATTTAAATTTAAATTAATAAATAAATTTTTTTTAACTTTAGTACTTAATACTTCAGAAACTGTATTTTTATTTACTTTATCCTCAATTAAAATATTTTTAAAATTTTTACTAAAATTTAAATATGAATTATATTTTAAATTTTCTACTTGACTATTATATAAAAAATCATTATTATTGTTAATACTAAGTAAAGTTAAATAATTCTCATTTTTTTTAATAAAATTTTTATTTATATTTGAATTTGATAATAAATTATAAGTAAATCCTTGTTCTAAAAAAAAAGAAAAAATAAAATTATTTAAAGACTTATTATTTATAGTTTTAAATTTAATAGAAGAATTATTAAAACAAAATTCTACTATAAAAATTTTTTTTAAATAACTTTTAATATAATTAAAAAAAAATTGATTTAATTCTCAAATTAAATGCTTAAATTGTTTAAAATTATTATTTTCTACTATATAACGCTTTTTAAAAGAATTTAATAAAGAAAGTATATTATTATCTTTTTTATACAAATAATATCCTAAATTATTTTTAAATAAAGATTCAATAATTATAAAATAATTCTTCAATTCTTCATTAGAAATTTTATTTAAAAATTTATTATCTACTAATAAATAATTTATTTGATTATAAGATTTTAATACTTTATTATTTAAAGTAACAAAATTTCATGATAAAAGTAAATTTTTTAATAAAAAAATAAAATTTTTAAAAATAGAAGTTGAAAAATTCATATTTTTTTTAAAAAAATTTAAAAGTTGAAATCTAATTACAATTAAACGTGCATAAATACTTTTAAATCAAGAATATTTCAAAAGACTTCCTATAGAATTTTTTTCTAAAGTATTTTTTGATTTACCTATTCAACTTAATAAAGAATAATAATTTAAAAAATTATTAGCATAACTAAACAAACTAGAAAATTTAACAAAAAAAAATCTATAATGTAATCATAATCTTAAAAAAAATCAACGTAAATTTTTTTCATTAGATAAAAAATTTATAAAAAGACTTTGTATAAAATTTTTTAATTGAAATGCAAATTTAATAAATATTAAAATTTTTTTAGTTCAATTATTTATTAATTTCATATTATCTATATTTTGTAAAGTATTTGAAGCTATTAAAGTTTTAAATTTTCAATTAAAATTAGTTTTTAAAGTATTTTTATATAAATATTGATTATTTAATTGTTCTGTTTTTAATAAATGATTAAATCTCGAATTATTCTCATTTATTAAATTACTATTAAATACTTGAATATTTTTAATTTTTTTAATAAATAAATATTTTCAAAAATTTTTAAATATTGTGGAATTCTGTACACTTTTAGATTTAAATAAATAATTTTTAATAAAGATATAAAAAGATAAAAAATTAGTAATATTTAATTTATTATTTGAAGATTTTATTAAATTTATAATTTGATTAAAAGAAGCATATTTATGTAAATTTATACTAAAATTACTGAAAATATCTAATTTTAACATATTTTTTTTCAAAGTTTTATTTAAAAAAACATTATAAAATGATATTAATGTAATTAATTTTGAATTATAATTATTTGTTAAGCTATATAATTGCTCATATTTTTTTTGTCTATAAAAACGAACTATTAATAATTTAAAAAGTTTATTTAAATTTTTATTATTTTTTTTTTTTACTATATTTTTTTTATTTCCTAAAAGTAAGAATAATTTTAAAAAATTATTTGAAAGATTTTTAAAATTATTTTTTGAATAAATATTAAAATAAATTAAATAATTTCCTAAACTATTTTGAATTATCTCATTTTCAAAATTAATTATAGAAGTTTGATATTTTAAATTTAATTTTTCAGTATTTTCTAATTGTTTATTATTTTTTTTTGATAATAAAAAATTTCAATTATAATTTAATTGATTTAAAGCATTTTTTTCTTCAACTTTATTTTCAAAAAAACTAGCATTTCAACGCCCTTTTAAAAATTCACGAAATAATAATATTTTTAATTTTTTACGTTGTAAATTTAATTCTGAATAACGATGTCAGCGTTTTCATAACTGCTGTTGAAATCTTGTATTGAAAAAATTTCATAAATGATTATCTTCAAAATGAATTAAATCTCCTATCTGAAGTTTATGACTAGGATTATAAATTTTATTATGATTTATAAAAAATCCTTTTTGTTTTATGAAATAATTTGCCATAAAAATAGTAGGTAAAAATTTCATTCTAAAACAAACTACATCTAAACGAGTTTCAAAAATACGTAAAAAATTAAGAATTTTATATTGCCTACTTTTAGAGTAATAATGTTTAAATCAAGTACGTACTTTAGTATCATCAAATTTCCTAAAAAAACTAAGAAATCCTTGTTTTCTATCTAATTCAACTTTATATCTGTTAGATTGTCTGTAAAATCTAATTTTACGTCTACGTCTTGTAGAAAAGTAAAAAAATTTTAAACCGAATCAATAACGCATTTTATATCAACGAAGACTAGAAACTCCTCTAGTGCGACGCCCTTTATCACCTTTTCATCAACGTAATAATTTCTTTACGCGTCTATCATGATAAAATCTTAAACGACTTAAACGAGATACAAATGTCTTATCTTGAAGTCTATATACAATTTTATAAACAGGTTTATATCAATTTGTCATTTTATTTATAATTTAATATAATAATTTTTTTAATTTAATTAAAAAAATTTTATAAAATAATTCTTGTTCTTCTCTAGATGAATTTAAAAAACTTTCTTCTAATAATTGAAAAAACATTTCAATTAAAAAAATAGAATCATCATTTCCAAAAACAACTAATGAAGAATTTCCAGGATTTTTATCACTATCTATTAAACTAATAGTAATAATACGAGTTAAAAAAGCTTCATGTAATAAAGATTCATCTGCAGATAAGGCAAAAATAAAATCTGGAAAAGTTGCTTGCCCTCCTTTTGAAATTCTTGCAGACATTTTTTTTAATAAATTATATTCTAATTTAGAAATATGTTTTCCCCCAATAATTTTTTTAAATACTGAAACTACAAAAGATCATAATTTAGATCAATTAGAAATTATACCTCCATTTCAAGAATGAGACATATAACCTAAATAATAAGGTAAATAAGAAGAAGATCCAAAAAATTCTCAATCAAGTAATTTTTGAATTCATTTATTTGGTAAATTTTTATTAGGTGAAAGAATAAAAAATTTTTGTCTATACATAAAAGCTTTAGTTAATATTTGAACTATAATTTCTCAAGATCATAAAATTTTAAAACTATCTAACATTACTGTTTTTTGAGAAATTCCTAATACTAATGAATTCATTTTTTTATTTAATATACGATCATAATGTCCTACATGAGCTCTTAAAGTTAAAAATTGTTGAATTTTTAAATTATGCATTTTATAAATTAGTTTTTTTACCTTGTTTTCGTTTAAATATTTCATTTACATAACGAAAACCTTTTCCTTTATAAGGTTCTAAAGGACGATAACGTTTAATTTTAGTTGTAAAATTTTTTAACATTTGAAAATTTTCAAATGTAAAAATATATACAGAAGAACGATCATGAAATTTTTTAAATTTAATACCTTTTTTTAAAGGTATTTCTAAATCATGACTTAAACCTAATTTAAGTTTTAAAACTCTATTTTGATTTTGTTTTTCTTCTTCTATACGATATCCTACACCTACTAAACGCATTTTAACACTAAATCCTAAAGAACTTCCTTGAATCATAGATTCTATTTTAGATAATAATTTAGATGAAATATTATCTTGTTTATTTAAAGATTTATAATAAAAATAAACATTTTTTTTTGTAGGAAATGAATAAAATTTTTCATTATGTTTAAAATATAATAAACTAAAAGAGCTTTGTATTCCAAATCATTGAATCCCCAAATGTTCTTGTCATTGATTTTTATTTTTTTCTATAAAAAAAAAATTTTGCATTTAAATAATATTTTTTTAATAAAGATAAATTTAAACTATAACTGCTAAAACTTTCCCTCCTAAATTTAAACTACGAGCAATATTATCAGTCATTAATCCTTTCGAAGTTAATAATAAAAGAACTCCTTGACCTTTTTCTTTTTTTCATAAAGCTGTAGATGAAATAAAAGTAGATTGGGAATTTCCTCCTATAAAACGAATACTCGAAATTACATTAGTACCCATAGTAGAAAATTTAAAATCAATTTTAATATGTTTTGAGGATGAAAATTCATTGATCGAATATCCTCTTAAAAAACCTTCTTGCATTAAAATATATAAAAATTGATGCACTAATTTTGAAGGTTGTTCTTTTAATGAGATATGCTTTAATTGAGAACGTTTAGCTACATTAATTGCACTTATAACATTTATTAAAGATTTCATTAATTTAATTATAAAAATTTTTTATCAAGTACTTAATTTAATTCCTGGAAGATATCCTTGTGAAGCATATTTCCTAAAAATTAAGCGTGACATTTTAGTTAATTTTACAAGACCTCGATTGCGTTGTGTATGTAAACATCTATTACGTACACGAACTACAGAGCTTCAAGCTTTTTTAGAATGTAATTGTAATAAAATTTTATAACGTAAAGAACTTTTTAAAGAGACTTCTTCAAGTAATGAACGTAAAATTTTTGTTTTAATTTCATTATTTTTAACATATAAGCGTACATTTCTATCTCTGAAATAACGACTTTTCATAATAAAATAAGATTGGAGATAATCGGATTCGAACCGATGACCCTATGCGTGCAAAGCATATATTCTACCAACTGAACTATATCCCCTGTATATTTATAAAATATTTTAAAAATGAAGGCTAAGGGCAGAATCGAACTGCCTTTTAAAAATTTGCAGTTTTCCACATTACCAGTATGTTACATAGCCTTTTTAATAAAAATTTTTTTTATTAAAATCAAAATGATAAAGTAAAAAATAAACTATTTTCTACTACAATGAAATAACACATAATAAAAAAAGTAATTAATAACATAAATTGAGTTTTTAAAAATTGTCAAAAATTTTCTGAAGATAAAAAAGAAAAATTTAAAGTTTTAAAATTTTCAAAACTTCCAATTTTTAAAAGACGTAAATAATAATAAAAACTTGCTACAGTTACTAATAAAGTTAAAAATGCTATTAAATATTCTGTCATCATAAATAAAATTGTTAAAACATCAAATTTAACAAAAAATCCAGATAATGGAGGAATTCCACTCATAGAAAATACTATAATAACAAAAATAAAATAAAATAAACCATTTTGTTTTACTGATGATAAAATATTACTTAAAAAATCCACTTGTGAATTTTTAAAAGTTATTAAAAATCATAATAAAAAAGATGATAAAATATAAATAAGTAAATACATAATTAAAGTAACACTTGTATTAAAAAAATCGTGAGAAATAAAAGTAAATAATAAAAATCCTACATGGCCCACAGAACTATATACTAAAAATTTTTTTAATCATTTTTGATCAAAAGCTCCTATAAATCCAAAAATTAATGAAAAAAATCCAGTTCATAAAAAAATTTGTAAAAAAAAAGATTCATATAAAGAAAAAACTAAAAAAAAAAGTTGAAAAAAATATATACAAAAAATTAAAGTATAAATAGTTACTAAAACTACCATAGAGGAAGTAGGCATTCTTGTATAAATAGTAGGCGCTCATATATGAAAAGGAGCCCCTTTAACTTTATATAAAAAAGATCCTATAATAAAAGTTAAAATAATAATAATATTTGAATATAAAAAATTAAAATTTAAATCAAAATTTAAAAATAAAGGAGAGCATAAAATTAATACTCAAACATTAAATCCTTGCTCTCTTAAATTATAATAAGGAGACATTACAGTTTTTCTTTTTAAAAAATATTTTTTTAAAATATAGTTATAAAAAACGGTTAAAAAAGGGATTACTAAAACTAAACCTAATGAATTGTAGAAACAAATAAAAAATTTATTAATAAATAAATTTAAATTATCTAAAGTAAACATATATTGTATATTTTGAAAAAATGAATAAAAAAAATCTTTAGAAAAAACTTCTAAATGAAGATATCCATAAAAATGTAAACCAATTAATAATGAAAAACCAATAAAAAACACTGGATTAAATCCCATAAAAACATATCATACAAAAGGAAAACTTATTAAAAAAGTATCAATAAAACTCATAAAAGCTGTATCATAAATTGCAGTATGTCCCATAAAATGGTTTACTAAAGTTACATTAAAATGACTTATATTATTAATAAGTCCTTGTAATTTATTAAAAGTTTGAGAAGTTATTAAATCATATTTTACTAAGAAATGTAAAACATCTACTAAACATTCTTCTAAGATTTTAAATTGATTACTAAATTCAGGAGAATCTGCTAATTTTTCCATTCAAGTAGTTGAAAAGGTATCCCCTCAAATAAACACTCTAAAAATAAAAATTACAGTAACTATAAAAAAACAAAAAAAATATAAAGTTGATTTTATAAAATAATATAAAAAAAGAAATGATAAAGGAATAATAATAAAATTTTGTATAAAATCAAATTTAAAACTAATAAAATTTGTATCAATATTAGATAAAAAATTATCACATATAAAAATACAAATAAAAAAAAAAGTAGTAGGGTAATATGCTATCTTATTAAAGAATATTAATAAAAAAGAAAAATCAAAAGAAGATTTTAAAATTTCTTTTTTATTAGTATTTTTTAATAAAAATCCACTACTAAGTAATAATAAAATATTATTCTCAATTAAAAAAATTTGAGAAGATTCAATATTTCAAAAATTAGTGGTACTTAATTGATAATATATTAAAATAGTGCTTAAAATTAAAAAAATAGAAGCTACACTTCCAATAATAAGATATTGGATTCCACTAGAACTATTAATTTTTGAATTTTTTTCAAATCCGGCTAAAATATATGCTATAAAACTTAATGATTCTATAAGTAAAAAAGCTTCCAATAAATCTACTACTTGTATTAAAATTAAACTAATTAAAAAAATAAAAACAAGTAAAGTAGAAAACTCCATTTTTTCATTTTGTTTTGAAAAATGAATCTGTCAAAAATAGATAGACATTATAAAAAAAATAATAGAAAAAATACTTAAAAACAAAATATTAGAATTACCTGATAATCCAAAATCTCAAGAAGAACCCATTCAACTTGGAGTTATAGATAAAAATAAAAATGATGAAAAAAAAATCATTAAGCATAATGAAGTTACAGCAGAATTTTTTAATTCAATAAAAAAAGTTAACAAAATAAAAAGAATAGCAAATAATACAACTTCAGTTTGTCAATAAATATTTCAAAAAATTCCTAACATAATTTATTCATATTGATAAATATTTTCATGATTTGACATGAAAAATTGTCTTGATACAAAAGAAAGTGATACTTTCTTATATTCAATAAAATCTAACACATTATTATATGCTACTTCTAAAAATCCTACAACAGGAAACTCTTTACGCATAGGATGTCCTTTAAATCCATAATCAGTTAAAATACGACGAAGATCTGGATGATTTAAAAATCCTGTCCCAAATAAATCTCAAGCTTCTCTTTCAGCTCAATTTGCATTAGGATAAATTTTTACTACAGAAGGAACTCAGTCTAAATCTTTTGTTAACGTTACAAGATTTAAACGTGCGTATAAAGACATACTTGATAAAGAATATATGATCGTAAATCTATTTACAAGATCTAATTGATCAACACAAATCAAGTCTACAAGGCACTCCATTCTTGAAAAAGTAGATGCACTTAAAAAAACTAAACTAGGAAAAATAATATCTTTATGAAAATAAATAAAATATTTATTTTGATTTGTAAAAGTAATTTTTCCTAAAGGAAGTACTCTAGCTAAATTAATCAAGAATAAGATAGATAATGATGAAGTAAGAGACATATTGTATTTTTTTAAATAAGTATTTTTTTGTTCAACAATCGTATTAAGATTAGTCATACTAACAAAATTATTTTAAAAAATGTATAATATATAAATGTCCAAAGGAGGAATTGAACCACCGACACAAAGATTTTCAGTCTTCTGCTCTACCACTGAGCTATTTAGACTTTATAAAATTTATTGAGGAAGGTTGGATTCGAACCAACGTAGAAATTATTCAATAGATTTACAGTCTATCGCTTTTAACCACTCAGCCACTGCCTCGTAATTTACACCCTATAGGATTCGAACCTATAACCGTCAACTTAGAAGGCTGCTGCTCTTCCTTTGAGCTAAGGATGCAAAAATTTTTAAGAATTCTCCCCAGGTTGGATTTGAACCAACGACCTAATGGTTAACAGCCATCCGCTCTACCGCTGAGCTACTAGAGAATTAAAAAAATTAAATGAAAAATATCGGGATAGTGCGATTCGAACACACGACCTCTTGTTCCCAAAACAAATGCGCTACCACTGCGCTATATCCCGTTTGTTTTAAATATTATTATATTTGTGAAGAAATTAAAGAAATAGATAATCCATAATTTTTAAAATCATTTTCTAATAAAGTTTTCATAAAATTAAAATAATAATAATAATTTGAATTATATTGATTTGAAATAAAAAAAATTTTAAAACTTTTAGTATAAACTGTTTTTTCAAAATGTTGTTGTGCATTTTTATTTGCATGAGGAGAAGTTAAAACAGTACGTCTTGTTTTTTGAATTTTTAAAGGAGTTGAAATTATTAATACATCATTTTTTTTAAAAAAACTATATAATTTTTTTTCTAAATTTTTATTTAAATATGTAAAATCTTTTTTATCTCAAGCTTTAAAATCTATTTTAAGCCCTTGATATAATTTGATATAAGAAAACATTGATAAACGTATAATATTTTTTTTTTTATTTATAAAAGTTTTACTAAATTGACTTGGGGATAATATAGTTTTATAAAAAGGAATTTTGTTAAAAAAAAAAGTTTTTTTTTTTTTTTTTTTTATTAAAAAAAATGTTTTATTTCAATTTTGTTTCATAAAACGATTTTTATATAAAAAAGTATTACTAAAATTTTTTTTTCAATATAATAAATTATTTTTTAAT